>ERZ773024.6-NODE-6-length-80682-cov-9.768886_pt1 | contig 80682 bp, 63 predicted proteins | sample MGYA00511667_ERZ773024 | MGnify/ENA primary metagenome ERZ773024 (study PRJEB29015, sample SAMEA2738117) | human oral metagenome | biome: human oral; feature: human-associated habitat; material: saliva | place: China | collected 2258 ... | reverse complement strand
GGTTACATTATCCATGTTTAAGATACTCTTAATGGTATCTAATGGATTTACAGTTGTTAATAAACAAGTGAACATTAACTTGATTCCATCGTTATCTGTACTCATTGTTGTAGGTTTAATCATTACTCTATTTGTTATAGGGTTTTTCTATTTAGGGTATAGTATAACTAAAGATCAGTTAATTGTTATTGCTGTAACATTTCTTGCCTTACGTAAAATGACAGGAATTAACGATGACAATAGAGAAGAGTCTTATCACGATAATCTTTATGTTTACTTCTTCGTACCAATAAAGTTATTAGTGATTGCTATTATTCATTTTCTCACTTTAGGCTTATTTAGAGCGACTATGGTAGAGTATAAGGTTACACATGATTATATTGGTGAAATTAGACTGAAAGATGGTAGTCCTATCAATAAGATTTATAACGAATGTTTAAATACTATTGGTGATGTCATGTATACGTTTTGTTTAATTCGTATCATTGACCCTAAGTTTAAGGAAGACCCATTTGGTGCGCTGATGTTTTATCCAGGTGTATTATACCTTTATATACTCTTACCGATTAAGATTATCGTTGTTGCTATTCTTAATATTTGTACTTTCGGTATGTCTAATGCTGTTAAATGCGAATGTGAGATTATTACTAACTGGGTAACTTATACTCATTTGAATAATTCTGTTAGTAATTTCTTAATTGAGTTATGTAATGGGTTTACTTATATCATGTTACCATTGGCTAATAGCACTTCAGTGATTATTGGTCAAAGAGATGAGATATTGTCTTTATATAACGAAGTTAAGACTTTACCTGAAAATACAATCGGTAAACCTAAGAGTTTAATAGAATATGCTTCTTTATTGGAAGCGTATCAAAACAAATTTAAATAACTAACCATGGAGATTCTCAATATGGAATTTATTACTAATCTATTCTCAAACGACAAAGTATTGTCAGGCTTATTTGCAAATCTTGATTTGATTAAACTATCGTATACATTTGGTGGATTGTTATTTATCTTTTCAGCAGCTAAGGTATTTTATATTAACTTTGGTTTATTAGAAGATGACAAACCAACATGGAAAGTGTTTCTATTCAATACCTACTTATTTGCAATGGGGTTTTGTTACAGTGAGGCTGCTAAACTATTGCCAGAGAAAAGTCAACCTAATGACCCAGAGAAGTTATTTGCATTAGCTGTACTGAGTATTATTGTCGGTATTAAAGCATATAGAAAGATATATGGTTTAAATGGTTATCGTCAATCATTCTACGCTAATATCTGGGCACCTATTAAGTCAATTGTTTTGTTTATCATTTCTGTTTTTACATTTGGTTTGTTTAGTTTCATCATGTTTGAGTATAAAAATACCATCAACGGTGTGAAAAAAGCAAACTATTTTTATCGACTTAATTCTGTACTGATTTTCTATTTCAACATGCTCTCTAGCGCTATGGTGATTATTTATACACCACTGTTAGAGCAAACTGAAGAGAAAGGTAAATTATTAGTCAGACAACGTTTATCTGAACTCTCTATCAATAAAGAAGATAGTCTCGGTAGACCTAATTCTCTAGATGAAATCAGTAAAGCCATGGATGAGAGATTTGTACAACTTAAAAAGATAGGTAAAGAAATGGATAAGAAGTTAAATGAGCTTCTTACCATGGCTACTAAGAAAGAAGACTCTGAAGAGTAAATGCGTTTATTAAGCTATCTAGATACACTACCCATTATAGGTAGTGTATCTAGTAGTTTTATGTGTTATTTATTTTTTATTTAATTTAGAACCTATATTATTAAAATGATGAAGAATATTTAACATTGTTATTTTATCTATATGAAAATAACTTTTTATACAAGGAACAACAACATGAAAAGTATCATGATTGTGGAGTCTCCCAATAAGGTAAAACTAATTGGTAAATTTGTACGTCCACTCAATATTCAAGTAATGGCTTCTATTGGTCATGTACGTGGTTTAGATATTTCCCTTAAAAATAAAGGTGCTATTGAAGTTAACAATGGTTTTAAACAACACTTTTGTTTAAACAAAAACAATGCTAAAAATACCAAAGAGTTATTAAACAAATGTAAAAGCGCAGATGTTGTTTATTTAGCAACTGACCCTGATACAGAAGGTGAAGGTATTAGTTGGCATTTAAAAGAATTAATTCGAGGTGTGAATAAGAATTGTGAATTTAAACGCGTAACTTTTAACGAGATTACAGAAAAACACGTACTGGAATCCATTAAGAATCCACGTACTATCGACCAAAATAAAGTAGATTCTCACTTTGGTCGTTCTGTGTCTGATTACCTATATGGTTTTTATGTTTCTCCTCTTTTGTGGAAAGTATTAACTCCTGGTTTATCGGCAGGTCGAGTACAATCTCCAGCTCTTCGTTTAATTGTAGAAAGAGAGCAAGAGATTCGTAAGTTTGTTCCTACTACTTATTGGACAATGACAGTATTTGGTAATAAGGATAATATTACTTTCCCTGCTAAGTTAGTACGTGTAGGTGATGTAGCCTTAGGTAAATTGTCTTTTGAAGAATCTTTATTTCCTAAAGACATTGTAGATGGTTATAAGGACACCATTAATCAATACATTGGTAAAGGTGAGAAGCTATTGGTTTCTGATGTAAAACGTGGTAAGAAATCAGTTAAACCTAAAGCACCTTATCGTACTTCTACTTTACAACAAGATGCGGTACGTAAATTAGGATGGACGACTACACGTGTCATGCAAACAGCACAGAAGTTGTTTGAAGGTGATGGTAAGTCTGACCATGGTTATATTACCTATATGCGTACTGACTCTACCGCATTAAGTCAAGAAGCATTGGATAATATCTTTGCATTTGGTCGCAAGAACTATAAGCAATACATGTCTGAACATGTGATTGAATATGGGAAGCTCGCTAAAGGGGCACAGGAGGCTCACGAAGCCATTCGACCCACTGACATATACCTTACCCCTACCGACGTTAAGAATCGCCTAGGAAACGACGAATACAAGCTCTACAAGCTGATATGGGAACGTACTCTAGCATCTCAGATGAAACCTGCCCTATTTGATACATTGTCAGTCTCTTTTACCTTAAAAGAATTTGGTTTTAGAAGTTCTGGTTCTGTATTGAAGTTTGCTGGTTACTTAGCTGTTTATCAAGAAGGTGAAGATTTAGATTCTGATAAAGAAGAGAATACTAAATTACCTGAATTGGAATACCATGATAAAGTAGAGGTAGTCGACTTCAAATGCGAAGAACACCAAACCAAACCACCTGCCAGATACAATGAAGCTTCTTTAGTGAAAACACTTGAAGACTATGGTATTGGTCGACCTTCGACTTATGCTAATATTATTCGTGTATTAAAAGACAGAGCATATGTTAGCATGGATGGACAACGATTCGTATTAAATGACATTGGTGAACAAGTCATTAACTTCTTGCTACAATACTTTTCTAAATACATCGATTATAACTATACTTCTGATTTGAATGTACAGTTAGATAAGATTGCTTCAGGTGAACTAAACTGGAAACAGGTTATGTACGACTTTTGGAATCCTTTCTATCAAGTCGTAGAAAGAACCGCTAAAGAAGCTAAATCTGTATTTGGTAAGATTGAAGAAATGGCTGAACTCTGTCCTAAGTGTGGTCAACACAATCTTAACTTAATGCAAGGTAAATACGGTAAGTATAAATCTTGTCCAGATAAGAAATGTGGTTTTAAAGAGAGTTTAGAAAACAATCGTCCTAAGAAAGAAGAAGTTGTATTTGAAGGTAAGAAATGTCCTGAGTGTAATGGTCGTCTTTTAATTAAAGAAGGTTTTAAAGGACGTAAGTTCGTAGGATGTGAAAACTATTCTCGTAAAGAAAATCCTTGTAAGTACAGTTGCAATATTGATGGTACTGAAAAGGCTAAAGCAGTGAATACTGGAACGACTTGTCCTAGTTGTAAGAAAGGACAATTGGTTATTCGTTCTGGTAAACGAGGTAATTTCTTCTCTTGTAATCGTTTCCCTAAGTGTCGAACCATTGTGTCTGCAAATGATTATGCAGATATCTCTGGTTTACAATTAGCTGAAGTAGACGATTTACTAAACGGTAAATAGTAGATTAGGTAGAGTATGTTACTCTACCTAATTTATTCCGTTATTTAATTAATTATGTAATACATTTATTTTTTTTAACACAAAGGAACGATTATGTTATTCCCAATCTCTGCAGATAAACACAAGTATACACAAATCAATGGTTTGAATGTTGATGAGCCTAATGAAAAGATTAAAGGTTTACTGAACTTTATTACTGTACCTGACCGTAATCAAATTGACTTTAATGCGTTTAATATTGTTCAAGAAGCTGTACGTTGTATTAAGACACGTGCTGAAGAAAGTAAGAAACGTTCTGAAGAAATGGATGAATGGAAAGAGAAGTTCTTGCTTTTGAGTGAAGAGAAACAGCAAGAATATGAAAAGAATGGTTACTTGGCAGACTTTCCTGTACCACCTAAACCTATTGAACTTTACGATGGTGTATTAATTGGTGAAGATGTTCCTAACTGGTTGTCAGGTAGTATTGTGGAATATTGTTTTATTGAACAAATTCCTGTTTACTTTAACTTCCATAAACCAATCTACGGTGAAGTAGGTAAGAAAGATACCAATGTCCCAGGTGTGAGTGAAATCATCACTGGCCCTACTGGTCATTCAGAACATCATTTGTTTGTGTTTTAATATAGTTAATACTACTCTACCTTTTGGGTAGAGTAGTATTAGTATTAATCAATATATTTTTAATATGTTTTATCTGGTAATTCAGCAGTAATCTTTTGTAAATAAGTATTACCAGTTTGAGTCACTTTACAGTTATTCTCTTTAACCAATAAGATACGTTTAAATACATCGGCATTTACTGTAGAGGAGAATACATTAGAACTTAGTGTCCAATTGATTTGGTCTTTATAATCCTCTTTTGATGTAATGTCAAATAGTGGTTTATTAAAGTTATCTACTAAGTCAATAGTATTATTCTCTATAGTCAGTTTCTTATCTGTAGAGATAATAATCAGGGCTTTAATGTAAACATTAAGTTCAGTAACACTGATTGTGTTATTTCTAAAGATAATTGAGTTTTCACGTAATTTAGAAGTATTCTCTTCTTGGAATGTTACTGGAGCTGAACGGACACGTTTAGATACAAAACGGTTGTTCTCTACTACTACATTACCTAAACCATTGACTACTTGAGCAGGGGCAATACAGAACATAATATCTGAAACATCTACTGCTTCAATATCATTGTCTCTAATATTCCAAGTAGGAATAACATTTGGGTCTTGGTCATTATTACGAATCTCAATCACGCGGTGGATACCTTGTTGTTTATCTGTCTCCCACTCTACGCCACGTATTACGTTACCTGTAACATTATAGATAGGACGAGTAGGTTGACCTTTCCATGGTTGCCAATCTTGTGGTTTGGTTTCAATACGGATAGCACGTTGTTGATAATAGTCCATACTGGTACGTACAGGGATTTCATCATCTGCTACTAAACGGAAGGTTTTATCAAATGTAATGTAGTTATCAATAACATCTACACCATTAGATGGATAACCACGTGATTCAATAGCAATACCATGGAAACGGTTATTGATAACACGGTTATTAACGAACTTACCAGACCAAGCATCATGTACATCTAAGCCTTTACGGAAGTTACCTTCAGCGTGGTTATTTTCTACTAAGAAGTTAATATTAACAGAACCAGAACCCATTGCAATACCATAACCCGTACCACCGTCAGCTGCGTGACCATTATGATTCAGATAGTTATCTCGTACTACTAAGTCTTCTTGCCATGCAGAAAGAATACCTGCTACGCGATTGTGGTGTAGATTACAACCTACGATTTTATTACCTTTAGGTAAACCAATCAATTTAGGATCCATACCTTGTGAATGGTGTTTTTTCGCACCATCCATTACTTTTTTGTCTACAGTATTTAAGAATACACCTGCACGGTTACAACCTGTTACTTCTACTTGAGAGATTAAGCAATCATCTGTGTGTTCCATGTAAATACCATTAATGGTACCAAAGTAGGATTCACCTTTACGATAGAATTCACCTTCGTAAGTTAATGATAGGTTTGATATCAAACGTTTAGAAACATGTTCTAAAAGAATACCTGCTTGCGAACGAGCATCTGTAGAGTTTGTTCTAGGGTCCCAGTCAATAGTCTGAGGCCAGTTAAATTTAATTTTGGTTTTACCCATCCCTGCGCCTAAAATACCTTTACAACCTTTATTTTTAGTCGGGCTAATGGTAATCTGTTTTTCTAAAGTATATTCACCTTCGTCAATATACACGAAATCCTCTAGTTTATCAGCGTATTCAATCGCTAACTCTAGAGCTTCTGTAAATGTCCGATTATGTTGATCTGAACATGAGGGACACATAAAGTAATTTTTTACATCAATCATTTTGATTCCTTTTTGTTGTGTGTAACGTGTTTGGTTCATAGTTTTTACTTATTGTATCCCATGTTTTACACGTAGTAATTATTATTTATTCGTATGAGAATAACCTATAAACCTTTTGAATAAGGAAATAAGATATGGCAATTGAAATTCATTTACCAAGAAAATACTCTAGAGCGACTCTAGAGATGTTAAGAAATAACGATGGTCCTAATGTGGTAATGACCCCTGGGGCTGTAGAAACTACTATTGAAGAATTCACTGATAAAGCTGGTCAACCTGTTACTAAACAATCTGTATTAGATATTTTCAATAAACAAGTCATTGAAAGAACCAACCATATTCCTAAATATAGTCGTGATTACTATTTTGTGCCTATGGGTAATTTTGGTGGTTGGCATGATAATGGTATGCACGCTGGTTTAGTAAATATGTTAGGTAATGCTTATTTGAGTAATGAGTATGGTTTCATGTGTATGCATGATTATTTGAAATTATCTGACTTTAAAGACAGAGAAGGTGATATTACTATTGATGACTTGAGTAATACTTTTAGTGAAACAATTAATAAATTAGGTACTTTATCTAAATTAAAGATTACTATTAAAAAAGGTAATCGTGTGTTTTCAGAAAGTACACATTATGCTATTGGTAATGGTAGTACTCCTTCTAATCTAATTGATTACAATGAAGTAAAAAATAGAATTATTAATTCTGATGACTTCAATGGTGTTTGTAAAAAATGGTTTGCTAGGATTGTAGATAATAGTAACAATAATCCTATAAATTACGAAGTACGTTTACCTGACCCTGTAGTGAATGATATTAATTATTATACTACCGAGGCTCATCGTGGTAGACCAGGTGAAGACAGTCATGAAACATACGGTACCAATAGAGTACAAATTCGTACTTTTTTTGGTGATGGTATCAGGAGTTTATATTTTAAAATACCTAAAGTAACCAGAAGTTTAAAAGGTTTTTCTATTGCGTTAAATAGACATGGTGGAAACCATAGACATAGCTTAACGTTTGATGAAATTACACTGGTTAATTCAGCCACTAATGTGGTTGTCGCTTATAGCCCTGGTAGAAATTTGGGTAGTAATGATGGTAACCATACTTTCATGTTTGATAATCCCACAGTACTTTCCAATAACGCCTATGATGATCTTTATATAAAGATAACTCTTAGAACTGAGGGCGATAGTGGTGACGCAAGTTGGATTAGTTTCACAATTACTGAGCTAATATGGGGTGATGATTCATGGGAAGACCCAACTGTAGGTTTACCAATATTACCATTAAAAGCTATTAATGATGAAATCGTTCTTTCTCTAGATGATTCTAGAGACAATTTGGTTAAGCGAACCTACCATGAAAGAGTTGGAAGAGACGAAAGGCTTGTAGAATATATGGTATCTACAAAAACAACTATTGTTTATAAATATGTTGTTAAAAACTTTAATAGGAAAATACATAGTATACATCTTACACTAGGTAACGATAGATATGCTATTTTTGATCATGTAGATTGCTATATCATGGTTAGAAGAAATGGTAAAATTATTGGTAGGACTGGTAGTGTAGATTATGGTGATAGGTATACCTGGAGATACTTGCCTATATTAAGATTAATCCTTGGTAATATAGATGCTAAAAACGGTGATGAAATACTTTTTGTATTCGATGCCAAAGATTATTGGCCTAGTGCTAATTCTAAATTTATAAATGATTTACCTAGTGTAGAATTCTTTAAGGAAAGACAAGAAGTTAAACCTATTATTAAAAAAATTTTCTATAAAGCAGAAGCTATCAGTAGATAAATAATTATACTACACTAGGAGATATCCTAGTGTAGTATAATTTACTTTATGTCTAACCAGCCCAACGTGCAGGAGATACTTGGATACGTCGAATAGTATTACCATCATGATAAACAGCAAATACTTTATCACCTAATACTTCAATTTCAGCAGGGCGTGTACCACTAGGTGCACCTGCTTTATTGGTATTAAGTTCTTCTGCTTGTGTCGGTTCAATATTTGTTTTAACATTATAGAAGATACCTGACTTAATCTTCAAACCAGTATAATAAGTCTTACCTGGTACGAATGTAGGCATACCTACAATGTCTCTATCTAATCGATTAAACTTAATGGCAGAGTTAGTAGAGTTACCAAACTCAATCACATTGTTTTCACCAGTATAGAATCTCTTAGTCATCCAACAGTTATCAAATGAGAATGTCTGAGCAGCTACAGATGGTGAGAACAAGTTAATGGTCATCTTACCACCTTTGTTATCATAAGCAGCTCTCTCACCAGTACTGAATGCACAACCTTGGAAGTTAATGGTAAATGTATTCCACCAGTTAAAGATATTAGTAGAAGAATAAATAAATTCGTCTGCTTTTACTTTAGCATCGGCTACAGGGTCTGTATTATAAACAATAGTTAAACCAGTAAAAGACAAATTGGTGTTATTAGAAATAGACAAACAATAACGAGTAAAGGTAGGATATGTTTTACCACCTCTTGTAATGTTATTACCTACATAGGCACCTCTAAATTCAATCTTACATCCAAGATTAATAATCTCTTGCTGACGCTCTTCTGAAGTATTTGCATAATCATTAAATCTAGTACGAATAGCACGAGCTTTAGCGTAGATTTCGTCGGTATTAGGACCATAAGGGATGAATTCAATATTACCACCTCTAAAGTGTACTTCATTACCGTCTTTATGGTTTACTGGATTAGATTCGTATGTAGCAGTCGTACCTGTTACAGAAACCAATCGTTTACCCACAACGTGAGTCTTACCTTCTTTTAAAAGGATGGTACGGCGTACATCTGATGGGCCTTGAGCTAGGGCATAGCCAATAGTAGCCAATGGTTTTTCTTTAGTACCTCGTTTATTCTCAAACGTAATAGGTTCATCTAAACCAGCGTCTGGGTCTACATAAACGTTAGCAAAGATATCATCTGGTACGTTACCATAGTACAAGCCATCACCATTCCAACGCAATTGGTTATTAGCCGCTGTAGAAATAGGAATAATGTCTTTAGCTAGTTTAGGTGTATTACCAAATACTCGTCTCATTTCTGTATTGATTTCAGATTCAGCTAAATTCTCTTTAGTACCATTCTCACGAGTAATCTGTTTACCTGGTTGTGTGTACTTACCAAATAACATTTTACTTACAATGTTTTCCATAATGGCTTTATTAGACCAAGCAAAATCTTTTACAGCAGTATCTTTACTATCTACATTCTGCTTGTTATAGTAATTGTCAGCTAAGTTTTGCTTATCTCTATTTACTACACCTTCCAATTGCGTAATAGAATTACGGATAGGAGGCAGAAGATCATCTACTTGTTGTTTAGTGTATACATTACCTTTTAGGGTATTGATACTACCATTTAACGTCTGAACACGCTCATCGATTTCTGGTTTAGAATATACACCTAACTGTTTAATATTGTCTAATGTTAAACCATGGACATTACCACGTGCGTTAATGTGGTTATCTAGAGATGTTTGCAAGCCTCTTACTTTGTTAAGAATGTCATTGTTAATTTGACGTTTCAGTTCTTCTAACTTATTAGTAATACCATTGTTATTATCACCAATTAAGTTAGCAACATCAACATCTACTTTATTTTTTAGTTTCTCTAACTTAGCATCAAATCCACCAATGGCTTCCCAAATCACATTATGGGATTCCTCATCACCAATTAAGGTGGCTTTAATCAAACGTTCAATAACGTAGATTAAGCCTTCGTAACCATAAGTTTGCCAAATAGGATGAAAGTGTTCTGCTGGTGGGAATGCATCTGGTTTATTAGCAATATTCAACCAAGACACTGGTCGGTTGTCTAAATTAAGACTGTTTAATTTATTTTGTAATGCAGGGATATCGATAGAAGTAAACTGACCACCTACTGCTTGGTATGTTACAGAAATATTCTTACTTACTGTTTTATCTACTAAGACAATGGTAGAGGCTGCACCTAAACCTGTTAACCCTGCAATGGTTTCTGAAGTATCTTCGAAGAAGTAAGAAGCACGTGGAACGACTTGGTTAGTTTTCTTATCTTTAATCACGACACTTTCAATATAAAAATGAGCGTGTTTAGGAGAAATAATTCTAACTTCTCTATCGTTCAGTACATGACCTTCCTCAGATACTAAGTTATTCGGATTTCGTCCTGATTTATCGAACTCATACCGAATTTTCATTTCTGGTGAAATAGGCATTTCTAAATTCCTTATTTTAATATAAACACTCAAAGATATTCGATAAAATTACTACGGTGATTTATTTCACCGTAGTAATTTATCCTATTAACTCCAGCGAGCAGGAGGTACAAATTCAGTTTTAATTTTATTAGAATTACTGTCTAATAGGAAACTCTTTATCGTATTGATAATTGTGTTTTCCATATCACCTGAATTAAATACCATTTGATTAGCAGCAGAGAAAGATTTAACATTACCATTGTTATCAATTAATACTCGTGCACCTGTACCAGTATAAATTGTCATGCTACCATCTGGTTCAATAATTACTCTATCTTTACTAGCAACCTTAGTTAGGATACTGCCGTCTTCTTTAAATTTAAAACCACTATTACGAGCAGCAGAACCTAAGATGTCTAAGTTATCAGAATTGTTTGGAGTCAAAGTGATTTTCTTTTTAAATACGCCGCCTTCATTATAGACTTTAGTAACAGCCTGATTAATGGCTTGTGTAGCAGCAGTATCTAAATAAGATTTATACACCACAGTTTCATCTTTACTAACTTCTGGGAATCGAACTAAGTAGCTATTGCTTCCTTCAATATACTTCAGATTCAAACGAGGATATACTTTGGTTGCACCAGTAACATTGGAGGTAGGAAGTGTTTCAAAAATCCATTTACCATTACCTGATGGCATTTGAATCTTCGTCCACTCGTTTTGTTTACCTACTTGTAATTGACCATTAATCGCCTGATTACCTTCTTTACCTACTTTAGTATCTAGATTAGTATCAGTAGCACGTTTTAAATCACCTACTGCTTTTTCAGAAGCTACTTTAGTAGTATCTGTACCTGTAGTAGAATGAGAAATACGATTCTCTGATACACTGGTTAACATCCAGTTGCCCCAACTACCATCGTATTCAGTAGTACGGGTATAAGTATTGCCTGTGCTAAATGCTGTATAGAATTGTAAACCTTGGTAAGCACCTGGCATTACCCAAAGTGTACCTGCTCTTTGTTCTGGGTAGTTTCTCGCAGTCGTAGCATTAACGTTAGCGTCTTGAGAATAGAAACCATAGTGTTCATCACCTTTAAGTGTATTCAAGTCTTCATTAGTCAATACTTTAACAAATCTGAATAAGTAACCTAAGTTTTTACTGTCTACAGTGGTCATGACTTGTTTCTTATTAGACCAACCCATCTTCAAGATATTTGCATTAGCTGTAGGTGCTAATTGGTCTACGCCAGTACCCATGTTTACAAAGTTCTTAGTAAAAGCATTACGGTTTTCATTTTCAATTTCAGTCTTAATAGTCGCTAATGATTTACCTGCTAATTGGTCAGAGTCTGACACGTGTGATTGACGAATCTCTTCACGCCAGGCTGCGGGTGTCTTACCGCCAAATGAACCTGCATTCACACTATTATTAGCTTGTTGCAAAGACTTAGCAACGATTTGGTCAACTGTTAAACCACCTACTTGAGTGACGTTGTTTTTCGCTTCGTTAATAATAGCAGCAGCAGATTTACCACCTAAAGTAGCAGCGTCTAAGTTACCAGCAATATTAGTACGTACAGTTTGTGTGATTCTGTCTACTACTGCATTACTTACATTGTTTGCTACAATATCTCTTTGGAATTCAAATTTCAAATCAGATACTGACTTACCTTCTAATCGAGCAGCATTCACATTCTGTTTAGCAGAAGCAATGATTTGTTCTTTAGTAGAACCATTTAACTGTGCTGCATTGACATTGTTTTTAGCTTCACTTAAAATAGTCGTTAAGTTTTTACCATTTAAGGTAGTGGCATTGATTTCTTTAGCCAATAACCAAGCAGCATATTCATCTGGTGTTTTATTACCAAATCGCTGAGTATTACCTACTGTAGTATTATTTAAACGTTGCATGATGGCTTCGTTATTACTACCTGTAGCACTTTGGATAGAAGAGTTAATACGGTTAGTAACATCTTCCATCATCTGCGGGTAAGTTAAGTTATTAAACTTAATGGTGTTGGCTGAAGTACCTTCTAATACCCAGTTTTTAAGTTGTTGAGAGTTACGGCCATCCATCAATGTAGTATCGGCAGCTTTCTCATTTTTACCTAATTTACCAGATAAAGCATTATTTAAATCTAATGTCGTGATTGCACCAATATCAGCAGCAGTTAAGTGGTGTACATTACCACGTGCATTGATGTGTTCAACAATCATGGGTTTGATGTAGTTATCAATAATGCCTACTACAGACTTAGGTGTAACATAATAGTCTTCACTACGGTCAGTATATTTAGTAGCAGGTAATGTAGATAAGTTACGAATGTTACCTAAACCAATATCATTCTTAGTAATACGACCTACTGCTAGGTTTACTTGGTTAATAATGGATTCTTGTAATGATTCACGTGAAGCAGAACCTAACTTACGTACTTCAGCAATCAATTCTTCAATACCAGGCATTTTATTAATGTCATGAGTATGTTCGATTACTGGGAATTGTTGTGGTAGGTCAGCCACTTGTTCCCAAGAAGTAGTGACTGGGTTATGCATCCATTCTGATAGAATGTGATTAATTTTTTGAGCATCGATGTTCCAAATACCGCCTACTGTACGATATTCTAAATACACATCACCGCTAAATTTTCGATTAATGAATTGTACTGAACCATAGAGTACTTTACCGGCTCGCATAGTGGCTTGAATAAACCTAAAGCCAAATACGTAGTCTACACCTTCAACCATGTAATTCTTAGCACCTTGCTGTGTTAATGTATACATTTTAAAATCATTAACAAAGAAAGGAGCATAGTCTGGTACAATGTAGTTAAAGTCGTAATTATTCTTAATGGTTACAGTATGTCGTTCATTCCGGATAATGTTGTTTTGATTTATCCCGTTAGGGTCAAATGCATAAACAGGATTTGTATTTTGTGCCATATCAATTCCTCGAATTTATGAAACTTTTAGTACGACTAACGGAATATAAAAAAATACCGTTAATACTTATTTATTAATCTATAATGCGCCTGTCGCAAATATTCATATATTTGTCTCGGGCATGTAGGAGATTTTACATGGCTGCTGCATATGAAATTAAATCAGCAATGGGTAGGGTCATTGGCTCTCAAGCACAGTGGGAACCAGTCGATTTAAAGAAATACCCTTTAGATAAACTATATAAACGTTACAACACTATACGTGCTACTCTTTTTAACAAGTATACTAAGAAAAGTGGTGTGATTACTGTAGATGATTACGAAACTGAATTAAGAGCTAATGAAACATTCTTTCGATATTTAGATAGAATTGGTGAAAAAGGTTTTAAACTGACTCCAGGTAGTACAGAAATTAGTAAGTCTGGTTTACTTTATAAAGAAGCATTAAGTAATCGATTTAAAATTGTACCTGTTAGAAAAGGATTATTGCCTGACGGTGACTTTAGTGATAAGTATATCTATAATGATTTATTTGTTACTAAAAAAGGTGTTAACCCAGTAGAGTTACAGAAGTATACTTTGTTTACTGTCAATGGTTATGTCCATCAAACAGATGCTAACAGTAAAGGGTTATGGGTAGAAGATGGTTATAAAACCATTAAGAAGAGAAAGAAACACTGTATTGGTGTCATTAGTTTTGAGAATCTAGGTGAATTAAAACAAATACCTATTCGTAAAGAAATGATTAGTAAACTTAATGATAAAGTTAATTTATATCATGAGTGCGTGATTGATATTGGTGAAGACTGTAGTGATAAAACCATTATCCTAATACTAGGTGGTTTCATGCATGTCTTAGATTACGAGGTGTTTAGTCGTATTTCAGACAGTGCTGTAAAAGTTAAATTAAAAAATGTACCTTTATTAGAACGTATTCATTTAAGTAACGATGACTTAGATTATGGTGATACTTTATTTGATAAGAAATATGGTGAAACTAATCTAATTCTAACGGATGTTTATTCAGATGACTTTATTAAGAAATATTTAACACTCAGTTATTCTTTTATTGTCTTACTGGATAATACTGAAGTATTTAGAGACATTACTTATCCGAGGATGCGTGGTATTCCAAATAACTATTTAACAGAATACAAACCTAAATTACCCATGATGACACGATTGGGTAAATTTGAAGAATATGTTACTATTAAAGACGGTGATACTTACGTATTAGAAACTGCAGACTGCCAGTATCGTCCACGTTTGTATAATAAGAGCTGGCCTTTAACGGAGAATAGTTATTACAATGATGCACGTCAGCCTACAGACAGATATCGTATCCCATCTGCTTACTTCTTTAATCTACTGACATTAGTTAAAAAATAAATAGCATAAAAGACATAGCTACTACTCTACCTTTTTAGGTAGAGTAGTAGTATGTTAACACTAAGGAACTAACATGATGAAACAAAAATATGACGAAAATTTGTTTCATTCTCATGGACGAGAAAAACCCGACATCTTTCTCATATAAAACATGTATTAGAAAATTAATACTTAAACTTTTCTGTAGGTGTAGGTACATCATTAGGTAACATACGACAGAATAAACGGGTATCTACAAAAGATAAGTTTAATCCAGCATGTTTACAAATAGATTCAATAGCACCAAATGAGTCTTCATTAAAGTCTTCAGACTCTAAGTCTTTTTCTGAAATGATTTTAACAGATTCGATTTCTTTATTAATTTCATTTACCTGATTAAGACCTTCTTGAGTAGACAATGGAGCAATACGTGGACACAACATTACTACAGTCTCAAGTCGTTTCTTAATAAACTCTAAATGGTGATGTGTTAACCATTCATTCCAGTCGTAACAATAAAATGAAACCACATTGTCATCTAACCAATCACTACTAATATTCTTAAGAGGCTGATGAATTACCCTTACTGGAACAATATTACCTAAATGAAGTTTAATACAGGTTACCATGTCGTTTAATTCTTCTTTGGTTAATTGATAAGGATAAGTGTTTAATACTAAGTCCACTTCTGCTTCTTTGTTCTCGTATGTATTTTCTACAATATAAGAACCAATGATGTCTCGAAGATTAATCATGAGATTAGTCATGGTAGAATTAGCCAATACAGCAATGTTTCTTTCAGCATAACGTTTACGAAACTCGTATAAGTCTATACCTGGAAACTCGTCTCTTTCTCGTGTAAAGAAACCTGTGACTTGTAATTCATCTGCTTTTTCAAAATCTATCATCTCTAGTACAGCTAATCGAGTGTCGAATAACTCATCTAGACTAACCAGAAACCCATGTTTCTTTTGGACTTCTTTATTAATCATTTAGTTATCCTTTCAAAGTAGATTCACTTAAAATATAGTACAACACACAATCTTTATAGTTTAATTTAGTAAATGTCTGTAAAACAATAAATATCCAAATATCAGGTCTAATAAGATAATTCTTAGTAATGTCTTCTGCTAGATTTTGACTATTAAGGTCTCTAACCAATGTATTGATATAAAGACGAACATCATCGTATAGCCCATGGTTATTTAACTTAAAGTGACAATAAATATCTTGTAAGATATTAGCTATTAAATTAGCTTCTTCTGTACCTGATGTAAGATAACGATAAATGTCTTGAATTTTCTCTATTTTAAATAAACTATTAATGTAAGAAGACAGTTTATTGTCTGTACTTGTGGTAAAGAATAAAGGTAATTGTTTACGCTCGTCGAATCTAGAAAGAACATGAGCACTACTGCGATAAAGTTCTTTTTCTATTCTTTTTGAAAAAGAATTATCTTCTTTAATCTCTTGGTCTAATTTAGCGATATAATTAGTCGTATAAGCATATGCTACTTCTACATCACTTTGTTCTTGTGTCAGGTCAATGTCTACATCTTCCATTTTGGTTTCCTTTTATTTTTGCAATAATGTAGATTTTAACATCATTGCTGTTAAATAAGAATGAAGCATTAAGGTTGCACCTACTTCACCACTATATGGTTTTAAGGCATCTGCTGAAGCCCTACCCATTTGAGAAATAGATTGCTCTAATAGACGCATACCTTTTTCAGAACCACCCCTAAAGTGCATCATTTCTTCCACAGTTTTATTTAGACCCATGGCTAACAACATATTGACTTCAGGATAAGACACACGTGCACCTTTTGAATTAGGACCAGTAGCTTGTCCTGTATAGAAGTCGACATGGTTATTGTCTTTAGGAATAGAAATCTTTTTAGAAATCAATTGCTGTTGTACACGGATAGGGAGATAAACAATCATCGCTTCTTTATTTGATAATTCCCAGCTACCGTCTTCTTCAGGCATCCAAATCTTATGGTAAAACTCAATACCGTACTCGTGTCCTACTTTATGTAAATTATCCATATTCAGACGGGCATCATCATCACCAATTGGTGAGAATAACTGTAAGTAATCTTTTTCATTCTTAAATGAATGCATTAATTCTTCAAATTCTTTGTCACTTAACCTATCTAAACGCTGACGAGTGAGTTCAGCATTATTGGTTTTTGGTAATAACTTACCAATAAATTCTACAGCTAAATCAGTCGCTGCTTTTCTAGCATTATTCATTTTGAACTACCTTATAAAAACATATAACAATATAAACACCTACGTAATCATAAGATTACGTAGGATGCTTAATTAATTACTGTTGTGTTTACTGTTGTACTGGCTCTTCTTCCACTACTGTTTCACCAGCGTGGTCAAGGTGTTCTTGAGCTTCTTTGACTTCTTCATCATTGGTTTCAAGAACAGTTTCTTCACCGTGTTCCAGTTGTAGATTACCTTGTAGATTTTCTGATTCTTCAATTTGTTTCACAGCTTCATCCAATTCTGGGATAGCAACATCACTCAATTCTTTAGCTATCATACCATTAATTTCAAATGTATCTTTAACAATGGCTTTGATATCATCTACTGGGTCTTCGAGTTTATTCTCTTCACGAGTAAACCATTCAGTATCAATCTTACCATGTTCTACATAGTAACCAATGTAAGGGAGGATTTGAGTATCTAGTAACTCTAACCATTCCTTAGAAGTCATGGTTTCACCCAATAGAGAACGAATCTCTCGTGTGTTATAACCCTCTTCTTTCTTACCAGACAGTTCACCAATGCGGTACAAGAACAAACGAAGTTCACGAGACAAAAGAAAGATTTGTTCAGTAATAGATTTATTGTAAATTACTGCTTTCAAGGTATTGATATTAAATCCCATGAAATTAAACAAATCTGTCAATGTAAAGAGACCATGTTTATCAATCAGCTTTTTCAAATCACTCAAAATAAAATTAGGGTCAGTAATCAGAGCTTCAAATGTCTCATCTTTCAAACCTGTTTTATTTAAGGTGTCTTCTACCTTTACTGATTCTTCACCAGCCATTTTAGCATATTCGTCATTAATCTCTTGAGCTGTTTCTTTAGTCAATTCGATTACTTGTTCTTCATTAGCATTATTCAATTCAGTCATTTTAGTTTCCTTTATTTAGAAGATTCTTCAATCATTTCAGTGATTGATTTAACAAACTCTTTACGATATTTTTTCTTGATGGTTTTCTTATCGGCTTCTAACCAGAATGGGTGATAAGTACCTAATGCAATACGCATAATATCTAATGTAGAGAGTTCTAGTTGACAATGGTCATCATCATCTGCAGAATACCATGGACGTGTATTCAATAAGATGTCCCAGTCGTAACCTTGTTCTTTGACTTTCTCGTAAAGTGTCTCTGGAGTAAGGTCAAGCAGACGAACATCAATATTACCTAATGCTGCACGCCAGTATTCTTTCATTTGTAACATGTCTGCACAAATCTGAATAGCTCGAGCCAAACGAAGGTCTTCATCCATCAAGCTACGAACAGTAGTACGGGCTAGTTTCACTTCAGGACGCAATACACAGTAAGAATCTTTAAAGCTACCATTCAAAGACATGTCGCCTTTTAAGCCAAAGAAACCATGAGTACGTAAGAAATGGAAGTTAGTCAATTCTTCCAATACACCGTACTTCTGCGATACCACGATGTTTACAGTCACACCAGATGGGCCTGTTTTACAACGTAACATTTTCATGCTTACTACGTTTAAGTCATCTGGGTTATTGTCTACGCCAACACCTTTTAATGGATAATCCATTTGGTTTTTATCGTATTTGTTGAGTTTTGCTACACCACGAATCAACCACATGGTCATGGCAAGATAGTTGATGTTATTAGGAACACCTTTCAATTGCATACCACGGTCTAAATGTTGAAGTGGTTGGTGTACTGGCGCATATGGATCAAGCTGATATTTCTCACCATAGTGGACAGTAGTGGTTAAATAAGTATTTGTACCTACTAAGATATCTGGTAATTCGTCAATCATGTTGCGTTTAATTTTACCAGAAGTCATGTGAAGCATATTTTGTTTGGCATCACCTAAGTCTGTTTTATCACGCAATTCATTGATTTGAGAACCTTCAAACTTAGAAGCAGAGTCCAATGTAATATGGGTAGGTAATAGAATTTTAATCTTCTTACCTTCCCTATCTAGAATAGGGATTTCTACCATCATTTTAGAACCTGCTTTTTTCTTAGCGTACATCCAGTCTTTTGCCATCTTAAACCATTCATCACCTTTATAGATGGCTGATTCAGTCACAATCCAACGACCTGATTGGAACCAGTCTGGTTCATGGTCTGGACGAACAATTCGACGTAAACGTGCTTCTAAGCCTGGCATAAACACATTATTCTCTGTATCGTATTTTTGACCAGTAGAATAACGGTGTAAACGGAATGCACAAATCTGACTAATATAGTCAGCAATAGCGGATTTATATGAGTTACCAGGACCTACAATTACAACGGAACCATTATGTCCACCGTTTGTAATATATCGTCCATGTTCTCCTAATACAGGTGCACCTGTTAGAATATCCATTAAGCAACCGATATTGATATTTGCGCGAAGATATGGTGATGTCTTCGCTTCCATTTGAAAGAAACCTTCAATAGCCATGTTATGTCCTTTATTGAAAATCTGTTTGTCGGGGGGTTAAATATAATGTATTCAAATATATTGGGAGAGACAATTTATTTAGCTATTTTTTAACCATAATTAAGAAGAAAGTCATTTAACATGAGTAAATTTGATGCATTAAAAAATCAATGGAATGTTCCATTGGAGGTATCGATTGAGCAACTCAATCTCTCCGTATCTGAATTGAAAGATATCCAGTTAAGTAACGAAGGTTTGATTCAAGCGATTAAAGGTGTTTTTAGTAAAGGCTTTAACGCATTGAGAATTGGTGTGAGTAAATTACTTGAGACAGAACAAAAGCAATTGGTGATTAACGAAGCAGTAGCCAATAAATTGACCAGTAATGCTCTTAAGAGTAACTATGCTTATCTGATGGATAGAATGGTGTCTGTACCAGCTGGTATGAATACCACCTATGTTAATTATACCACACACAGTTTAAAAATGTCTGAGATGTTTAAAAACACCATGGGTTTAATTGAACAATTGCGTTCTGATATTGGTCGTGTCATCTCTACTGAGGATGGTATTAAAGACTCTACTATTTTCTCAGATGGTGTTTATATTAAAGCCAGTAAAGATTTGAAGAAAGAATTAGATGTATTGAATAAATTACGTAAAGGTGATGAATACAATGCTGTTCGAGAATACGGTAAAGTATTTAAAAACAATAATGAATTGATTCAATCTAATGACATTGCTAGAAAAGCAAATACTAATATTAACTCTATTGACCGTAAGAAATTACTGATGTCTGTGGAAACCACCATGAACTATGTGAAAGAGTTATCTGAACTAGCTCAATCTTCAGGTTTCTCTCGTCAGTTAATCGTTAAGATTGGTAATGCTGTAGCTTGTGTGGCTGAATTGGTAGAAGCATTCAGTGCCTCAGTCTTTAACCAAGAAATGATTGTTAAAGCATTAGACAATGTTAATGAAGAAATCAGTGGATTGATTTAACATAAAAAAATTACTACTGGGGTGCCCTTACAGGTACCCCAGTAGTGATATGTTATTTTGTTTGTTATCTTGCTTTTAGTTTTTTGATTTCTGCTTCTAAGGTAGCGACTTTATTCACTAATTCGATGACTTTCTCTTCAGCTATTTTCAGTTTAGCTCCTTTATCCGCATCTCTCTTAGCCAATTCAGTAATCTTAGCCAACGCAGGAGTTTGTTCCTTCTTACGTGTCTCTCTTACTGACTTGATTCTTTCATGGTCTTGATTTGAAATAATGTGTATTTCAGACAAAGCCATGGCCTCAGCATGTATCTCAATACCTACATTTAAATTACATAATTCTTTAATTTGTTCAATTAACAAATCTAAATTAGTATTTAATGGCATAGCACCTAAACGAATGCCAATACCCATACTCACATAATTCACACCTGTACCAATAGGATAAGATACTAAGTAATGTAATGGGAATGAATATCGTTGTCCAGAATCAGTTCTTAGGAATACTATCCTACCTTCTGTTTCCATATGTTCTTTATAGGTTGCTTCAGGTATCTCATGCTTCTTATAATACGTTTCATAAGGGTCGATACCTATTGCAATGAGTTGACCATAGTTAGATATTGCGGTACACTCTAAAGCAGTATTAACAGGTAGTAAAGAATTAAAAGGGGCTTTGAGTTCCCATAATCCTTTTGACCCTACTGTTGGGTTATTTAAAGAAGACATTCATTTATTCCTTATTTTTTATTAAAGTTATACTTAGCAGCTACTAAGTAATGGAATCCCTCGAAGTTCATGACTAAGAATAACTTACCATTACGGGTAACACGAGTATAAATCTTATCACCATTAATGATTTCACCACCAGGTAAAGTTAAACGTTCACGTGGTAGTGTAGAAGTAGGTGTCATTTCTTCAGCAACAGCCATCATGTCTTGTAACTTCAAAGACCAGTTTTGTGTACGGGTAGATTGATAGTTAAAGTCAGTAGAGGTAGAAGGTACGTCAATAAAGTCAGGGAACATGTCTCTGATTTTAAATTTATTGTCTCTGTTTTCTGGAGAACCACAAACACTAGAAGTAATAGAACGATAGTACAATGAAGTAACTTGTAAGTTATCTTGAATGTGTACATCTGGCATTTCATTCATGAAAGGTTTACCATACTTAGTAAAGGCTTCTTTATAATTCATGGCTGGAGAATATAAAGAGGCTTTCTCTTTTACTTTATTCTCGTTACTGAATACATCCCACTGTGGTACAATAATGAATTCATTGCGTTTAAAGATTTCTGGGAATACTTCTTTCCATTCATCTCGACTGTGTGAAGAATTAGCTAAAATAGTTTCTTGGATCTTCTCACGTACAGAGTCAATATTATCACCTGCATCACCCCAGATTAATACATACCAATTGGTATCTAATTCTGGTCTACGGTTAACTGGATTGTGCCATTTGAAGATATCTAACCTAAATACTGTAACTGGAGAAGAACCTTTTTTAGCATTGGCTTTCTTAGTCAATAGATTAACAGGTGTTTTAGCCAATTCAGCTTCTACTTGAGTACGTGTAGTAAAGAATACATCCATTGCGTCTACTGGAGGGACAATCTCAATTTCAAAATCATCGTATTCTGATTTAAATGATTTATCACTAAACCATACGTGGAATTCATTATTGTTATTGTCTTTCCAGGATACCCATTGAACACAATAGTAGTTACCGTCTGTAACGACATTACCTAATTGGAACATCTGAGCACGTGTACGGAAAGTATCTAATAGATTACGTTTCAATTCATCTACGTAGATTTCACGAGCTGAACGCAATACATAATCGTAGATATGTTTAACAATATCTAAAGTCAGATTCAAATCATTTGATGCAATCTCGACACGTCTATTGTTATCAGTAGAACGAAATAGTGCTAAAGTGATTGACTTATCTGTATTGTGGGTATATAATGCAATATCTTTCTCGTAAGTACGAGATTCTGTAGATAGTTCACCAAAACGATGTTCTTCCATTCTGGTGTTAGTCACGAAGAAATCGTGTTGTGCAAATGCTTTAATAGATTTACTCATTTTTTGTCCTTAAATATACTAATATACAATGAATAACTATAGGAGAATAAACATAATGTGGAAAATAATTTTTGGCTTTATCTGGGAGCTTATCATCGGTAAGGATGTAAGACCAGGTAAAGCTTATCAACATCATAAATTTCGTATACTATTAGTCATTGTAGTATGCGCATCTTTATTTTATAATTTCATGGTCACTAAAAGACTGATTGTTTACTACGATGCATTCAACGAGGTGAATGTTAAGTACGAAAAATTGAAAAAAGAAAACGTGCAATTAGAATCAGAAAATAGGAAATTACATGACATTGTAGTTAAGCACATTGACCGAAAGTATAAGCCACCGCCACCAGCTGGCACAATGTAAATAAAAACAGATGTTTGGTTTCTATGAAAAAAGTAATCTCTCAATACTCTCAATTCACTTTAACTATAGGAACTAAACATTATGTCTTATACTGGTAAAGGACTCATTATTTACTGCGATGGCGGTAACTTTAAAAGAAACCCAGGCCCAGTAGGGTCGGGTCTTTATTATTATACTTTCTCTAATGAAGAAGCTGAAAAAGTATTTCCAATCAAGGGTATTCGTCCTACTAGTAAGGGCTTTACTGACATTAAAATGCAGAAAGTAAAAGAATACCCTAGTGTTGGAAATTTAGATGAGTTTGTTAAATCTGTACTAGACGATGAATCATTTTACGATGTTAAGATTACAAACATGGTAGAATGGTGTAAGGGTACAGGTACTATTGGTAGTAATAATGTGGGTGAGTTACTCGCATTCTTACAAGCACTAAAAATTATTAATCAAGAACATCCTGATGTTTGTATTATTTTTACTGACTCTGAATACATTATTAAAGGTATGGGTTGGTTAGATAAATGGAAGTCTACTGATTTCATTACTGGTTCTGGTAAACCCATTAATAATAAAGAAATATGGGAAGAAATCTACAAAGAAAGAAATATCCTCCGTGCTAATAAGATTCCTTATTCTATTAAGTGGATTAAAGGTCATGGGGATAACATCAAAGATAGTCGTACCATTTCAAACATCAGCAATATGTTTGCAGATAACTGTGCCAGTATTGGTGCTTCATTATCCAATAACAAACTTTACTTTCCAGATACATTAGATGAAGTATATCGTGAGGTCACAATAGAGGAATTAAAAATAGACAAAAAACCAGAACCGATACACCCTCTATTGGTTAATAAACGACTTTATTTTAGTTTCGGTGGTAGAACTGATAAAAATCTTTTCTATGTTGGCAATCCAGGATATCAGGTTGAAGATATCTATATTGGTAAACAAATCCCTGACGCACAAATTGGCATTGTCTACATGAAAGATAGAAATCCTGTCATCGAAATGGTAGAGGAGGAACAAAACAAATGGTTAAATCAACATTATGGTTATAATAACTTAATGTATTGTCTGATGTTAGACAATATTGCTAATACTAAGACTTACCGTAAGTTAGCAAAATACGGTAATATCTTTATCTCTCGTCCACAAGGTGTTCCTAACCTAGAAACAGTAGACGGTAGTACACTGACATATGTGAACGACCCAGTATACTTAGGGATGAAGAACATTGATAATATTTCTGCTTTGCAGAATGTATTAGATTTGTATAAAGATAATAGTCTTTTAGTTAAATCAATAGATTTAACCGATGTATTCTATTCTACTAAAGAAATGGAAGTCGTAGAAGATTTACAGGGAAATAATATTAAAACGGTAATAGGTAAGACGTTACTTAAAGAGCACACTAACACAATGAAGTCCATTAAAGTTCCTATTGAATTTGGTGGTGATGAATTTGTGAAAGAAAAGCAAGTTAAGAATATTATTTTAACCTGTGGTATCGACATGCCAAGAAGAAATCAGATGAAATATTTTGAACAAGAATATCCATCTGTAAAACTTCTGGTATGGCATACTTCGTGTGCTTTGTATCGTTTTGCTTTTCTAGTAACTTTACATGAAAAGTTAAGTGAGGAAAAACTTACAATTAAAAACTATGGAATTTGGGAAGGCGTAGGGGTATCTCAAATTCTACTTGATTAACAGGATAGCCTACCATGATGAGTATAATCTATAAACTTCTAAAATTTCTACTCCCAGAGCGTTTAATTAGAACTTTGTTTATTACATCTCTTTATACGAAACTGTTTAATGTCAAGACTTTGGATATAAGAATTTATCATAAAGTCAATAAGCTCTTAACAGTGTGTAATAACGACTATGCGTGTGGTGCTGGGATGAGCTTAGCTCAAGTCTTCTGGAATGGTGTAGAACTACAGATTGTCAAAGCAGAATTGAATTCAGAAAATCGTGTCGTATTGACAAGAGAAGCTGAAGAAGAGATTGTTTCTAAGATAATCAGTAGAACACCTAATTGGCTTATTTATAACCATGCTGACATGGTTATAGATATCAAGAAGATGATTGAAAATCGTTTAGAACTGAAGAATATTACAGCTTAATAATTAAATAAATAATATATTACACTAAGCACCGTAGTGGTGCTTAGTGTAGTAGTATTTATTAAATGGGTGGAGAAGTAATAGATTGTGTTTCGCTATGTCTGTGGCCATTATAGGATTTACCATCAATAATGTGGTCACCTTCAGTAACCATATTACCAATATGTTTAATGTCACCACGCATTTCAAAGCCACTGCCGTCACCCCCAGGCCCTGCACTAATACCACCTGCTACCGTTAAGTTACCAGTATGTGTTTGAATTGGTGTCACTGTGGCAATATTAGCTGTAGCATTATTCTGCATTTGCATTGTGTTGACTTGTGTTACTTGAGATACATTAGAGGTTAGATTATCACAACTAATGGTAATATCACGTTTATTAATCTCAATATAAGCACCTTGCGCTGTCTGTAAACGAATAATGCCATTTCCAGAATCTATCTTAATTAAATTCCCAATGTCATCCATGATGTTAACTAAACCTTGTTTAACATCTACGTTAACATCATAAGCCCATTTCTCACCATCTGATTTAGTCGTATGTAATACATTGACTTTCTTCTCATGGGTAGAGATACCTTGAGTCCATGTATTCTCTGGAGTAGGTTTCTCATTCTCATTTTGAGTATTAGAGAATCCCATGATTCTGGTTTCTAACTTCTGGTAGTTTTTAGAATTAGAAACCGTTTCCCAATAGAAGTAATCTGTATTGGCTTCACGGTATATTTGTACTTCTGCACCACGTCTAATATTAGGTGGTACCATCATGTTTGGGTCACGACATAACCACTTAGCAACAATGGTATTACTGGTACGTACACCAACAGATACCTTATTACCATAGCTATCGGTATATTCTGTTGTATATTCTTCTATAACATCATGTAGTTCACCATCTACCATAGGTAGGATACTCTTAGGCCATACAGTCAATATGTCTGTATTTATCTCTAAGTTAATGGCTGCGATACCCCTTGAATATGGTACAAGGTTATTTAGATTATCCATTATACTTTCCTTTATTAATATATTGTAACCTTTCATATTTTTGAACAATTATGTCTTATTAAAAGGATAATAACCGTGAAAATATTATCACTAGAATTAAAAGGTGCTATTCGTTTAGAATTGAGTGGTATTAAAAAGATTACCATTACACCAGAAACCAGCATCATGGCAGTGATTGGTAGTAATGGTAGTGGTAAGTCTAGTCTATTACATTACCTAAGCCCTATGTTGGCTGATAAGAGTGACTTTAGTAAAGACGGATATAAGAAGATTAGGGTAGAACACAATAACCGTATTTATTGTTTGACTTCTGATTTTAGCATTAACAAACATTCTTTCGTAGACGAAGGATTAAATGAAGAATTGAATATCGGTGGTACTGCGACTATGCAGAAACAACTGATTAAAGATTATTTTAATTATACTGATAAAATCCATTTACTCTTAACAGGTAAAGAGAAGTTTACACAGATGTCTCCTGTAAAGAGAAAAGAATGGTTTACTATGCTATGTGATTCTGATTACACATTTGCGATTAATACATTCAATAAAGCAAAAGATAAACTACGTGATGCTACTGGTGCTTTAAAGAAAATGACGCAACACCAAATGCAATTGACTTCTACTAATGTGGAAGAAAATGAATTAGCAAACATTAATGCTTCTATTAACGAACACAATCTTAAAATTGAAGAACTGGGTAAGATTATTGGTTATAAAGACGCTTTTGCTAATCCAAATTACAATATTGACTTAGAGAATAATCTAACTTCTTTAGTCAATAAAGTAGAACCACTGAATAGAAGATTAGTAAAGTCTATTACAGATATCTCTAATAAGGAATTAACGCCAGAATATAAAGAAGAAATCATTCAGCGTAAACTTTCTTTAGAAAAAGAATTAGAAGCGACTGAACTACTGTATAGCCATTTGATTAAAGAATATAGTCAAATGGAAAATAAGATTAGTCAGGTAAAGATTACTTCTCATTCTGAATTAGAATCTACTCGTATTAAGATTGAAGAATTAACAAAGAAGAAAAACGAATTAGAAAAACAAGCTAATTCGATTCCATGTGAATATCCCATTACTGATTTACACTTACAAAAAGAAGTACTGGTACAAGGTAACCCAGATGTTTTAGAATTACTTCATCGTTTAAGTTTATTTGGTGATGAAGACATTACTCGTGATTCTATTGGTCAATTAGTTGATAAAATAGATTCAACTAAGAAAGAACAATCTAATCTTACTGTTTTGTATAATCGAATTGATGAGAGAATTAAACATTTAGAACAAAAAGAGAAAGAGATTAAAATCCTTTGTCCTAATTGTTCACATGAATTTCATCCTGGGTTTGATAAAGAGAAGTATGATTTGTATTTGAAAAAACGAGAAGAAGTTCAAGGAGACCTTGATAAGATTACTCTACTTATTAAGGATTTAGAAGAACAATACATCGATAAAAATACGAAGTATACTATCTTAAAAGACTTTAGCCAATATTGTCGAAATCAATCTAATGTGTTAAACCAATGGTGTGTTGATGTTATTCGTAATAAACTTTATTTAGGTAAAGTATACGAAGCAGGTGAACTTTATAATAATTATAAAGACTATGTGGTTTTGCTATCTGATATCGATAAACTGAATCGAGAGATTCTCTCTTATCAGCAAATTATTGACAATGCAAATCAAGTAGATGAAAAAGAACATCATCTTTTAACCGAGCAATTAAATAAGATGTCTTCTCAACTAGAAGAAGTGAGAAGAAAGAAACAAAGTATTATTATCCATTTGGAATCTATTGAAGATATTCTTTGTTACTATAATGAATTTGAAGAAGCTAAAGACTCTCTTCAAACGACATTGGATGATATTGACGATATCCAAATGAAGTTGGCTGAATACGATATTTATACTTTGGTGTCTGGTTTAATTGCAGAAGAAAGAAATCAAGTAGCTATACTGACTAAAAAGCAAATTGAAATCATTACTCGTGAAAAGAATATCGAGATGGTAAATAAACAAATCGAAGATATTAAAGAAGAGATTGAATCATGGTCAGCTATTGTTGATACATTGAATCCTCAAGATGGTTTAATTGCTGAAGGTCTATTAGGTTATATTAAGATATTCTTAGCCAGAATGAATGGCTTTATCCAATCTATTTGGTCTTATCCTCTTATTATTCATCCTGCTAAAATGACAGATGGTGAAAGTAATGATGAGTTATCTTATCGTTTCCCAATGACTGTGGGTTTGAGTGAAAAACCAAAAGCAGATATTTCTTTAGGTAGTGATGGTATTTTAGAGATTATTGATTTAGCATTTAAAATGATTGCCATGAAAGCATTAGGTTTATCAGGTTATCCTATATTCTTAGATGAGTTTGGTAGAACATTTGATGCTAAACACAGAGAGAATGCTTTAAAGCTAATTGAGAAATTATCTGAAGAATTTATTGAAGACCAAATATTTATTGTGTCTCACAATTTTATGGAGTATTCCGTTTTAAATGATGTGTCTTTCTGTGTGTTATCAGAAGACAATATCGTTTTACCACCTAACAACCTCAACAGAGGTGTTGAAATTATTCGTTAAAAAGGAAATCAAAATGAGTAATCAAAATACTAGTAACCAAACTGTAGATACAGCTATCGCTAATACAGCTATCCATGATTGTGATGATAGCACATACGAAGTACATGTAAGTGCAGCGACACAACATATGTTGGCTCAACTGCGTGAGAACTTCATTACTGGTTTGAACATCTATTCTCTTATTGAATCTACTATGTTAAAGTATGCGGAATCTCATGCTACTAAAGACTATTTGTTGGTTAAGTCTAGTCAAGCTTATAAACAGCTAAGTGAATCTACTAATAAAGAATTGGTAGAACTTCGTCAACTGGTTGAAGTATTGAAAAAAGAGAATGAAGAACTACGAAATGAATTGGATGGTTATCGTAGTAAAGCTACTGTAGTTAAAGAACCTGTTACAGAAGACGATGTAGAGAATGCGCCTATTTTAGTTAGTGCTCCTGACATTGAACATTCTTCTGAAAATACAGTTACTCTTTCTGATGAAGATATCCAAGGTATTCGTGGTAATGCTGTTGTAGAAGCTATTCCTACAATTAGGTACAGTGCTGATGAGGTAAAACCTAATGATGTACTATCATCTCATGCTCACCCTCATCCAAATGGTGCTGGAAATGGTGTATTCGTTTCTACTGGTAAACCAGATAATGGTGCTGAAAAGATTCGTGTCACCGAATATTCTAAAGTAGCAAATACCAGAATTTAAACATATAGCTTAAATAGAGAGACACTTAATTGTGTCTCTCTATTCAGTTAATCATCCATGCTATCATTATCACCTTCAGGCAATGTATTCAATTTACCTAATACTTCTTTTTCTGTAAGGATAACAGTACCACGTACTAATTCACTGTCTGTAATTTCACGAGACGCAGGAGGTAAGTCAATTACTCTTTCCACCATAGTTTCAACAGAATTAGGGATAATATCTTTAATCTCTTTTCTCTGTTCTTCATTTCGACTCATTGCTTCAGATACAAGTGCATATACCAAGTCTTGTTGTACAGCATTTGATTCTTCATCTACTTTCAGTCTGGCTTGTGCAATTACTGCTTTATCATTTGCAGCCATCATCTTTAAAGCCATATCCAATAGTTCTAAATCATTGGTTACTTCTTCACCTTTTGCAAAAATAACTCGGGTTAATTGTTGGCGTAATTTAATGTTTTCATCCATCACACCCAGTTCATCGTATTTACTGGTGTTACCTACTTTTTCAAAACTATCAATACGAATTGGTGTGACTTGTTTTGGTTTCGGTGGTGAATCTTCAATCATTTCTTCAATCATTGTTTTATCCTTTTTTAAATTTGTTTTAAACATATTTTAAACATATACTATTATATTGGAATTGGTGTACTTCTCCACCAGTTATTTTACTTATGAATTTCTAAAAAATAGAAAATCAGTTATTCATAAAATTATATAAAGGAATCCGTAGTATGTCTATAATTAAAGATATCTTTTATATCTGGAAACGTTATAAGGCTAATCGAAAATTAATTTCTTTAGTAGAGGCGAGTAAACAATACGAAGGTTTTATCCTTAATGCTCTTTACATAGAGATGAATGGTGACTTTAACAGTATGTATACAAACCTAATAGAAGTTTGTGAACATTACCATAAAGAGTTATCACCTTATAACAAACGTATCTTACCAGATAATATCAGTACAGATATTAACCAAATACCTGTTGGAATTAAGTATCTAAACAAAGCAGATACTTTAATAAAAGTAAACAGTACGATTGGTTATTTGACTTCTCAACTGAATAACCCTACTTTTAAATTAAAACCTTTAGAAGTAGAAAAGCTAAATACCAACTATTTAAGGTATTCTCCTAACTTAATCACTATTGTCGATTTCTTCGATAAAATGATTAATTTGTTAAAAACATTAAAGGATAAGAAAGACAGTCCTTTAATCTATTTTAAATTGAAACCTATTATATTTGTATTGATGTCTGTTATTGCGGTTAGCTCTAAGGTATTATACGAATTTAATAAGGTCGAGAAATAATTATTTATATAAAGGAAACAACATGAATAATGAAGACACTATGCTTCGTGGTTTTCGTAAAATCACCGATTCTAAGGACGGTGGTTTAGGTGAAGTCACTAACGACTGGCCTGGAATCTGTGCCATGTTATTACGGAAGATTATCCGTGATATGTACATTGGTAAAGGTAAAGAAGGTTATATGCAATGGCAAGACGAGCGTATTACCTATCCCCAAATGGAAGAACTCATTGAGGAATTTGTTAAACGATACTATGGTAGTAGTATTTCAGATGCTGAATTGAAATCTGAAAAATCTCGTTTACTGACAGAGTTCTCTCGAGATGGTATTTCATTTAAGGTATTGGGTGAATTACTATTAGTATTGGATTTTGACTGGGTAGATATTTCTATTACTGCTGCGCGTAAGTCTGGTACGGTAAAAACCTATATGCAACATATCGGTGGGATTGGTAAAACCCAATTTGAACATCCCGAATATACTGAGGAATTCAATCGTGAATCTGGTGGACATGATAATCCAGCAGATTGTCCTGATTCTTTAGTAGTAAAGAAAATCAAAAAGAATGCTACTCGTAAGAAGCATTCTAAATAAGATAAACTATTTAAAAAGGAATTAACTTAAATGACCAACTCAACAAATACACTCGAGTTTAAAGCATATCGAGATATGGATAAGAAAGATGGTATTGACCATATCCGTATTGATAAACATGCCATTACTTTACTTGGTAAACAGCTCATCCCGAGCTATACTCGGACGTTTTACCATCCAGTTTATGGTTCATTTGCCAGTATTCAATCTGCAATTGAATGGTATAAATTGGAAAAAGACGATTTCGATGTACGTTTAATGACAGGTGTGAAGTTAGATGAATATGTAAAAGAACAAATTGAATCTGGTAAAAATACGGTTAAAACCACAGAAGTACCAGATTATGTCATTAAAGAGTTTATTACATATTCTCTATTGAGTAAACCTGATTTATTCAGTATGGCTGTAGAGAATAAATTACCTTACTGTTGTTATCATGTCGGTAATGATGGATATGCTAAGGTAAATTATATTCAGTATACCCGAATACTCGGAAAAGTAATTGACGAATTACGTGGTAAATAACCAATTAACTAACTGCACTGCGCTACCTCTATAAAAGGGGTAGCGTAGTATATAAAATCTATGAATTATTTTTTAGTTTTAGAAAAGGAAATAACATGGCTAAAGTAAAAAGAACACCTGCACCACCAAAAGGTAAAAAAGGAAATAAGTCTAAAAAGACAAAAAATGGTGTAGGTAATAAAGTATCTACTAAAAAGAAAGATGACGCAAAGACGGTGTTTAACAGTAGTCTAGATACTAAGTTGGCTACTATTGATGCTTATCAAAATCTAGGTAATACTGTTAATAGTTTGTATCAGTTTACTAACACTATGTCTTTGACTTCTATTACAGATGCTATTAAAGGTGGTTTAAATGGTTTAAATAAAATCAATGATTACCTTAAGATGGCAAAGGATATTAGTACTGGGCTTAAGAGTGGTAACCTAATGGATAGAGTAGGTACATTAGCACCAGGAGCTAAAGCAGCATTGCAATCAGCTGGCTTAGACCCTGCTATGTTCGATAAGGTACAAGCTGCTGCTAAGATTGGTAATGATGTCGTTACCACAGTTAAAGATGTTCGTTCTGGTAAATTAGATGTATTATCTGGTTTGAATAATTTAGGTAAAGCCATTACTGGTCAAGATATTGGTTTGATAAAAGACATTCAAGCATTTAAAGCATCGGCTGCTGCTATTGTTAAAGAATTCAGTAGTGCAGGTATTGCTATTCGAGACAACTGGTATTCTTTAGTAGGACATCGTGATAAAGATGGCTACGAATATAATGTGGCTATGGATGTCGCTACTACAGTAATGGATGACTTACTTGAATATGGTGATTACGATACTGCTAAGATAGCCATTAAATCTATCAATCCACAAAAGTTAAAAGAAATCACAGGTGATTCCATTGAGAATATGCTGAAAAACTTCAGTATGAATTCTGTCTTTAATACAGGTAGAAAAGAGCAAGATGTCTTTAATGATGTATTAAGTGTCATTGAGGCATTTGATAATGGTAATTACCTTTGGATAGATAGAGAAGGTAATAGAAAGCTATTTAATGTTAACTTATTCATGGGTGCTTCTGAAGACTTTAAGAGAATAGCTAAAGTAAGTTTAGCAGATAGATTCTTTATGGATAGTCATGCTACAAAATCTCTAGCTTATACTGATAAAGAAAATGAAGTATTATTGTTATTAGGTAATGTGTTTACCGAAATTGGTGGTTTTAAAACTGAACTTAATAAAGACTTCCCTGACTTTATCGTTAATGAGCGACAACAAACTGTCTCTATTATCTCACCAGACGCATTTAAAATTAATAACGCATAAAGAGTACATTACAGTATAGCTTTCGCTATACTGTAATGTATATACATATTAACGTTCTGCTCTCTCGTCCCAAAGTAAGGCATTTAAACCGTCTTTCAAGAATAGAGCACCTAACATTTGTCCAGGTAAACTATTACCCATAACACTTGCTTGTCTTGCACTACTAAAACTAGAAACATAGCTTAATTGATTATAAGCTAATCTACGTTTTAAACGAGTACCTAAATAGTATTGTTCATTAACACCCATACCTGCTAATGTAGCCATATAGTCCATGAATGGTGTGTCATCGTCGAATATACCATTTGTTAAAGTACTTAGAGAACCAACTAAAAGACCACCGGTTGCACCTTGTACACCACCAAATAAACCACCAGCTACTACTTTATCAATAGTATCACTCAAAGAGACACCTTCTGTAATCGGCATAGCAATAATTTCTTCCATTGGTGTAATGGAGAAACTAACGTTTACTGACATTAGGTTACCTTCTGGAGTAAACCCCATTGTACCATCACCACGTGTAATGGTAATAGAGTCAATAGCTGCTAAGCGAGATTGCATTCTACCTTTATCGTAGAATTCACAATACAGTGGATTAGAGTGAGAGTGCTTACCTACAGATGCTGGTAAGGCAGCTGCTAAGATACAAGCTAGTGGGAAATACACATCATTAAATGCAGAACGACGATTAGCGTATCTTGCTTTTAATGTAAATGAATAACTAGGTTTTGGTAATTGTGCTTCTGAGGATTCCCAGTACTTAGGCATGGAGACTGTACCACCACCACCAGCAACTAATAAACCACCTAGACCAGCACCTTGTATAACACCTGTACCAAGTGCCTTAATACCACCCACTACTGACTCTATAGTATTGCTAACTATATCATCACCAATATTACCACCTGCTAAATCAAAGTAAGTAGAGCGACCTGTCGAAGCCATACTGTTAATCTTTTCCATTAACGAAGATGTTTTGTAGTTATTCGAGAATGTTTCAGAAACAGCACCTGTATCATCTACACGGAAACTAACAAATGCACCACCTTCTCTTAACTCTTCTTCTAAGAAGTTCCAGAAACCATCATTACTTACACTATCGAAGGTTGGAGTATCACCAATATCGCCAGTCTTGCTTTTCTCTACTTCATCTTGTTGTGGTTCACCACTTTTATTAGGTCTATCTGAGTTATACATGGCACCACCGCCATCTGCCGCCATGGATGTCCATTTAGCAACATAATCAGCTAGTTTAAAAGAGGTTCTACCATTTCTATTACGATAAGAAGTATGGAGCATTTGTCTTAGGTCTAGTTTAGTACCTGTAGCCATTTGAATTTCTTCTAATGTTTTATAACGTGCGTGTGCTAAACGCTGTGCACGTGTTGCTACAGCAAATACGTCAAATTGAGCACCAGCACTATAACCTGTAATCTTACCTAATGCACCATCTAGAAATTGATTTAAATGACCATTACCACCGAATGTATTGGGCCATAATGCTTTCATGGCTTTAGCATTATTTTCATCCCACTTCATGTCATCTTCACCAAGGGTTAAGTCATTACCATTTTCGTCTGTACCAGTACCACGGTGAATCAAACCTAAGTCTACTAAGAAGTGGTTACAAATGGTTTGTACAGATGACCAATATAGTGGCATGTTTGGTTTTAGATAAGCATACTTAGAGGTAGGTACACGTAAGAAGAAGTTCTTAGCTTTACCTAGGAAACCAATTAAAGCTAAAGGCCATGTAATAATAGATACAGCATTGCCGATTAATCGACCTAATTTAAATAATAAAGTATTAATCAAACCTTTATTAATAAATGCTGCTGCACCTGGGTGGAACATACCAAACAAATAACCTGTTAATGAGTTAAAGGCTAGTGTGCCAAATCTAAATGTTACTTGTCTATAGTTATCATCAAATGTTTCTGAAAAGTATGGACTTAGACCATCATCGTTTGCACCTTTTCTTGCTTTTAACCAATGTGTATCTGACATAGGGTCTGTAAACAAACAAGGTTGTGGTAATGGGTTAATCACCAAAGAGCCACCTGGGGCTGTGTCTTGGAATTTAGAATCAGATGTACTCCATGTTCTGGTCTCTAGTGATGCACCATCTAATGTTTCTTGGTTAATCATGAAGATGCTGCGTACCCAGTTTTTATCATTAAAATAACTTGACCGAGTAGGTGCTGGTTTACCATTTACTTCATGTACTCTCTTGTGTACATCCTTATAAGGATTCATGTTTTCGCTTATGTCGCTCATGTTTTACTCCTATTTATCAATCATAGAAAATAATAGACTACCAGTGTATACACACTGGCAGTCTGATTACTTTATTGATTACCTTTTCTCATGTCTACTGGTGATTCACTTAATTTTGGGTTTGTTCTAAACTCACTAGAATAATTCACCTTATCTCTAGCAGTGATTTTAGAATCATTAGAAGAAATTTCTTTTTTGCCTTTCCTTAATTCATCTAAAATATCTGTCAAGAGTTTTGTTTGTTTCTTATTCTCTTTAAGGATATCTTCTGCAACATTGTTAATGGTTTTAGAATGTTCTACTGATTTCTTAGCTGCTTGTTCAGAAACATTCTTCATTTCAGATACATTAACTTTATCCAGTTCGGCTTTAGCTGTCTTCAGTGCACTATCTAAAATAGAATGGTTATCCATTTGCTCTTTGTATTTTATACGAGCTTCTTTGGTTTTATTCAAAGTAGTTTCTACCATGGTAGAATCACTTCTTTCACCAAAGTGTTTTAGAATATTTCGGATAGAAGCTTGGAGTTTAGCTACATTATCTTCTGGTTGATTTGCTGAAGTACCATCTGAATTTAAGTGACCATTGGTTAATGTGCTAAGGTCAGTTACCATACCTGTTAAATCGGATATATCTCCAGTATTAGTGGATTTAGTAATGTGTACCTCATTCTCACCTGATTGGGATTTAGCCAATGCATTTTTCAGTGAAACTTTAGCATCTAAACCTTTTAAATCACCTGTAGAGTTAGAGCCAGTCTGTACTTTAAGACTGCTATTTAAACCCTTAGTACCAGTAGATTTAGATGTAGTAGGTTTAGCCATTGGTTTTGGTTTTGGTTTCTTAGCTTGACTATCACCAGTTTCTTTACCTTCAATGTTTTCTGGTTTATTATTAGCTACTTGTGGTGGTACTGCAAAATTAGCACCATTACCACTAACACTAATAACTTCACCATTTGCATTTTCTGGATGACGATATACGTATACTGCTCCAGGTCGACCATACACACCTGTACCATGGAAGAAGTCGGAACAATATCCTTTAGGGTGTACTCTAGTACCTACGTTAATGGCAATATGGCCATGAACTGGAGATGAAGGACATCTATCCCAAACAATAACGTCACCTACTTTAGATACGCTAGAAATACCAGACTGAGTAGTTTGAGCTACTAGTTTAAAACCAAGTCTAGCTAACTCACCATTTCGATGGTACATATACGCAGAGGCTTGTCGGTTTACTTTAAAACCACCAGCAATCAAGGCAGATGCAACATAGGCTGCACATCTGTGTTTTGACCTTGCTCCACAGTTTTTTGCCATCCAAGCAATAGCTTTACCCATCCTAGAATTAGCTGTAATTTTAACATTAGCATAAGCATTTGGATTTGGACCAGACATACCAGTAATATCATTACCACCATCTGTCTTAGAACCATTATAACCATATTGAGAATAATGGAATGCTGCTTGGTTAATTTCACTAATTCTTTGTTGTTTTTGAGCAGCAGTGAGTCGATTATCATTCATAATCGCTTGTCTAGCTACAGCATAGGATTGTTGTGCTTTGACTTGAGTGTCTCTAGATATACCACCTCTAAAGCCAGTACCATCACCACTAGGTAATGAACCAGCAGTAGTATTTGTACCACCAATTGGAACATCTACACCAAATGAGCGATGCTTAGCAAACATGTTATTGGTTAACTGTGCACGTACTTGACCAATTGTACCAGAATAAGCAGGATTAGCTCTTGCTGCTTGTGGGAACAATGAAGCAAAGGAAACATTATCGCCTGCTTTTAATGCTTTTCTCGCACCACCTAATCCTAGGAAATGTGCTAAGTAAGCATCTCCTGGTTGGACATTATTGGTTACTTTTCTTAATGCTTCAATATTGTCTTTAACATATTGGGCACCTAAAATAGCATTCGCTGCACCATTGGTGGCAGGAGTACCTGCTGGAATATTATATTTAGGGCCGTATTGTTTTAACATTTGTTTCCAAGTACCATCAAGGAATTGGAACAAACCAGTTGCACTAGAACCTTTTGCTCTAATACCAGGTTGGAAGCCAGACTCTTGTGCTGCCATACCAGCTAACAGACCAGGGTCTACACCTACTACTTTAGCAGCAGCAATAATGGTATCTCTTACAGCACCCCAACTACCAGAACCAGTAGGTTGTGGTACATTGGCTAAACTACCGCCAGCACCATCACCAGTTAAGGCTCCTGTGACTGCTTGAGCACCATAGTAGGCATTGGATGCAACATCACCAGCGGCTTCAGTAAAGGTTTTATCGCCGTTTTGCCAATCTGCAAAATTCTGCTTAAGGTTATCCCAAAAATTACCTGCTGTATTCTTAAATGTATTCCAAAGATTAGAACCATAATCTTTTACCTTATCCATGGCACTAGATAATTGTCCCATGGTAGTAGATTTATTGGCTTCTTCAATAGCTTTAATCTTACCTTCAGAACTACCTTTAGATTCTACATCTTTTTTCAGGTAATTAATATCAGGGTCTGCCGACGCTTTATTGGTATTTAGTGTATATCCTTCCCATGGTGAAACAGTACATGACCATACGGAACCGTATTTACCTTCACTGTTCATCATGGTAGTCGCAATAGCCATTTGTTCAGATGGTCTAGCACGAGAAATAACAAAGATATCTGTAGTATTTAATACTGAACGTACACCATTCATTAAGTTCAAGAATGCTGGTAAGAAACGACCACCAATATACATGGTCAATCTTTGTAAACCAGAAGTATCGTTTTTATCAATACCAAATAAACCACAGGCTTTAATGACTAATTCTGCTATATCACCTTTATAGGTTGCTTTACCTTGAGATATGTTTACGCCTTCTTTCACCATTAATTCTAAACGAGCTAATGTACTAATACGGTCTGATTCTGATAAGCTAGATAAACCATATGTTTTATAACGAATAGCATTAAATGGGTCGTAACCATTTTGAGTAGGAGCTGTTTCAGCAGTATCTGATTCAAATAAACCAAAACTACTGGCTAACCCAGTAATAATACCAATACCTGGAACAGCAGCAAGTAAACTAAATTTACCCGCACCTTTAACAAAGTCAGTAACAGGCTTACTCTTAGTAGCAGAAGCTGCTAATGCACCGGCAGCACCAGCTGCTGTGACACCTACACCCATTGTACCAATATCTTTAGCTTTTGATTTATCTAAACCCGCTTCTATCTTAGCAGTTTCAGCGTCTTTCTTAGCTTGCTCTTGTAATCCATTTGCCATGGCAGCACCTTGTGCAAACTTAGCACCTTCTGGAGTGGATTTAATCTTAGCTAAGATATTATCAATAAAGCTAATTGCTTGTTCACCTGAACTATTGATTGCAGTATCTTTAAATGGAGATTGTGTAGAATTATATTCACCTGGTTTTGGTTTAATACCTACGTAGTATTTATATTCTTCTTGGTCTTTTAAATCATAAGCATCTTCAGCACTGTACTTAGGATTAATACCTTTTAATACACTCATGGTTTTTGTAAACACAGGTTTGAACCTAGAGTTATACCAGTACATCCAGTTAGCTGTATGCTCTTGGTCTTCTTTATCTACTTCAAATAGTTCCATCACTTCTTCGATGTCTATTTTAGATTCATCGATGCTAATCTGTCCATTTACAAATCGAACAGCTTCGTCTAGCATATTCTCAAACTTCAGAATAATCTTAGCTTTCTTCTCATCTTCATCTGGATTAAAACCATACATTAACAAACGTGCTTTTACTTTGTCATTGATTTTGGTATCATTCTTCAATAGCTTATACAGACCATAACCTACGGCACCTACAGCTGCTGTACCTAAGATAGCCCAACCAATTGGGTTAGTCGCTAAGAATGTAGCTGCGGTACCTAGACCACTGGCTAAGCCGCCTAAACCAATCCCTGGTGTCATGGCAGCAGATAAAGCTAAACCACCTGCATCCCATGCGGCATCACCGAAGTTACCCTGCATAAGGTTGCTTGCCATCGATACACCAGAAGTGACCATACCAAGACCACCTAGGAATTTACCACCTAGTTTAGCAGAACTACCTACAAGTTTACCAGCTAGTCCACCTTTGGCTAAGAACCCACCGGCAGCTTTCGCACCTTGACCTACAGCTTTACCACCACCTAGTAATGCACCACCAATTTTAGCAGCAGTACCTAACTTACCAGGTAAGAATTTAGCAGCTTTACCTAATACACCACCAGCTACCTTACCACCAGCTGAAGCTGCTTTACCGCCGCCTTTCAAACCCATTAAGCCTAACATACCAGCACCGACAGTTTTAGCACCATCCCAAAGTGTACTTAACAAACCACCACTTTCTTCTTCTTCACCTTCTTTCTCACCTTTCTTTTTACCTTTTCCAAAACCAAATGGTAAAAGACTGGCAATCATAGAGGCTAATCGGAAGTCTCGTTTAGCTTGTTTCTCGTCTTCTGCTTTTTCTTTCTTCTCTTCTGCTCGTTTCTTACGGTTATCTGCCATGCCATTTTCACGTAAACCATCACCATCTACATCACCTAAAGTGCCTGCAGGCAATGGAATACGTTTATCTAAGAGATTATAAATAGCATAGAGATATCGATTAGTATCGTTAACCAAAGCAAGGTTTAAGAACATACCATCCATTGCTGATTTTACTTTACCAATACCTTTATCGAAACCAGATTTAAATCCAGAAGCAGCACCAGATAAAACAGCCCAACCAATCTTGGCTGCACCTACTGCTAAGTTAAAACCAAATCGAGCTAATTTAAATGTACCTACTGCAGTTTTAACACCTAAGTTTACAGTTTTGGATACTAAGTTACCAGCCATATTGGATAGTTTCTTAGCGACTAATTTACCCATTGTACCAATCTTATTACCGTATTTATCTACTAAGCCTTTTTCGATTTCTTCTTGGGTAACGATAATAGTAGGTGTACCAGATTCTTGCATTTGTCTAACATCGTAGATTGGACCTATCATTTTACGAGCGTCAGTTACATAGTCATTTGCACCTTCATCGTAATACATTCTGTCTTTGATATCACGAGCAAGCATTACTGGGTTTTTCAAGTCGCTAGGTAAGTATACATCTACTTGTAAAGCGTTAGCATAACCTTCTTTTACTCTACCGTAAAGATTATGTTTCTTAGCTAACATATGTCCTGCTGCAAGAATAACACCTGCTGGCCCTAATAAGGCTGCACCTAGTGCTAAACCACCTAGTTTACGAAGTACCTTTTTCTCTTTAAACCAATTCATTGCTCTTACAACTGTTGGTTTATTTTTAAACATGACGATAGAATCTTTAAATTCATCGTAAGTAAGTACTAGGTTTCCTTCTTCATCGTAAATAGAGTCTTGGATATCTTCCCATTTTTTAATGACTTTACCTTCTGCTGTACGGTATTTACCCATCATGAAGTCTTTGGCTCTTAAGACAGGTTCAGGTGTACCTTGTTTATAGACATCCATGAACTTATCTTTAAGTTTATTTGATTTATCGTTATAAAAATCTTGTACATTCTTCATGTACTTATCTTTATTGTCTCTAAATAAATCAAAAGCACCACCAACAATACTAGAACCTAAACCTAATGCGGCAGGCATACCTGTTCTAAATGGCCATGTACCAATACCCCAAAGGAATTCTGCATTTTGTCTAAGCAAAGATTTCTTTTGCTCTTCAATAGATTCATTTGGTCTAGGAGGACCCATTACTTGGCGTTTACGTCTAAAGATATTATTAGCGAACTGCCACCAGCGTTTACCTGTTTGTGTAGTAGGGTCACTGTTTTCCACTTTATCGGAAATAGCCAATGAACTTAACGTATCTAATTTCTGCACAGCTACTTTTAAATACAGATTAGTTAAAGTGGTATTATCGGCAATGATTTCTAAATTAGATTTACCTTCTTTATTAGAACCAATTTGGGAATTAAGTGTATTCTTAATAGAATCAAATGCATTAGATGATTTTTCAGCAGTTCTTCTGAACATGTTGATAAATTTTTGGATAGCTGAAGGACCACCCATGTTTTCAACATCTTCTTGGTTGATAACATATTCGTCTTTATGGACTACACCGGCTAATTCGTCTTCTGAATTACCAGAAGTAGATTTACCTGTATAACCACCAGATGCAAAACTACCCATTCTTTCTAAATCACTTACTAACATTGAAGGCAATAGTTTTCTATTTGGATTGTAAGAACCATCGTTATATCGATTTAAGATTCTTTGACCAAACATACTCTTACCAAATGCACCAGCTCTTCTTTGTGTTACATTGGCTAATGCAGAATTAGAGTCTAGATTGGTATTTCTAAATAAAAACTGGTTGTCATTATCGTCACTATAGTAATTTCTCTTAATGGCTTTAAAGTCTTCGTTAGATAATCCAGCTAATCCACTCATGAATTTTTCATAACCGATTTTACCATTTAAAGAAACCAAACCACTTCTTCTTAAATAATCTAATTGGCCAGTAGCAGCCAAATTATTAATTAATTGAATATTTGGTTCTAATGATTTAGAAGCATTATTAATCGTAGAATTAATATTACTGATTTCATCACTACCTGTATCTAGGTCTTTCTTATCTAATTCTTTAAATTTGTTTGCAATTATCTTGGCTTTTTCTTCACCCAGTAATGTAGAGAAAGTATCTGGGTTAGAAAGTAATTCTGGTGTTAATGGATTGCCTGATTTACTATAGGATATCAAGATTTGACCTACTAAGTCAGCATCAGCTTTAGTAAAACCATTTCTGTATTCTAGCTTACCAATCTTATTGCGTCCATGTAATTCTAACTTAGTTAAGATATCATTACCTGTATTCTTAAATGTATTAGCAGCACTTTCACCAATTGCTCTTAGTGATAAATCTTTTTGAATAACAGAACTCTTTTGGAATGAACCTGTAGCGTGGTTATAGTCTAAAAGCTCGGCAGGAGCACCTGTTCTTAACATAGTGATTTCACGTAAAATCCTAGACAAGTATCCTGGGATAATAACATTAACCGATTTATTAGTTAATCTTTGTTGGCCTTCTGGTGTATTAAAGTCTTTATAGCCATTTAAGTTATCTACTGTAATAGCTTTAGCTTTATCAGAAGCCTCATCTACGTGCATCTTTAACCAATCGACACCATTTAGGAGGAATTCTACAAACCCGTTTGATTCTTTCTCACCACGTGTACCATCAAAGTTCTCTGCTCTTGTGCCAAATAATTTAATTAGCTTTTCTTCAATTGCCTTATTACCTAACATCTTAGATAATTCAGGACCCATGTTATTCTTAAAGCGATTTAACTTAACACCACCTTCTAGAATCTTATCTCCGTACTTATTACCTCTCATTCTTTTTCTTAGTGATTTACCGATTCTATCACCAGCTAATGCCAATAAAGAACCAGAGGCTAAAGAAGAGGCTCTACGGGTTTTAGATTCACCAAAGCCATCATCTTCTTCTGTTAAGCTATCCATACCATCTTCTAGGAATGGAAATAGTGTTTCAGTAAGTTCGCTTAAAGTACCAATATGTTGAGTAATATTTTCGCCAATATTCTTGGTGAATCTATCTAGGAAACTAGAAGAAATACCACCAAAAAATTTCTGTTTAGCCTGCTGTTTCAATGCTTCTGTGTTTTTCATTTTAACATAATCAGGTAAACCAGTATTTAATTTAATATCGTTTAATGTTTTCAATAAGGTAATATTAGAGGTAGACTGGTTATGATAAATATCACTTAACACGTGTAATTGTCTAATACCTAATTCAATCGACTTACGATAATAATTAAATGTATTGGTATTACTAAATAATACAGATTGACGTAAAGAAGCATCTACAGATGCGAGTACACGATATTGACCTTCAAAACGTGTGGTTTCAACAGCATCGCGAGCCAACTCTTTTTTCTCGTCAATGGCTTTTTGTTTTTGCTGTACTTTAGTCTGTAAACTAAACAATTCACCAAGAGTTTGATTGATAGAATCGTCTCGTTTAGACTCTATTGATTCTTGCTGGTTATCGTATGAATCTTCAGCTTCTCCAGCTACCTTATTTAATAGACTAGATAATTTGGTTAAACCATTTCTATCTGCAGCAGGAATAGCTTTACGTAATAGATTTTGTGTTTGTTTTTTAACTGAATTGAGTGATTCTAAAGATTCACCAATGGTATAACCTAAGTTATCTTTTGCATTGGATACTTCTTCGAATACTTCACCGTAAGATTTAGGAAGTACTTTAGTTAGGATAGTCTTCATCCCTTGTTTAGAGATGACAGCATCTGATATACCCTTAGCAACATCAGCTGTAGCATTTAATGCTGGAGAACGATTGGATTTATTCTTTTCAAAATCCATTGATTCCCCATCACCAAACATATCGGCATCACCCATTTCGTCATCGAAATCAAAGTCGAAATCGAATTCATTATCCATAGCCATGGCTTTTTGGATATTCTTCTTTTTTCCAAACATGATATAATGCTCCTGTTTGTATTTTATTAAAAATTTATATACTCCAATTATATTATTGGGATTTCATAACTTTACGCCTAACTGGATGTTAGGCTACTCTCATTATAAGGAATAATTCTTATGGATGAAAATTACAATAAGAAAGTAAAGGCCAGAACACCTTTTAATCTTTCTTTACTTAATCTAGATTCTGGAAATATTTATAAACAACTAGGCAAAGTTACTTCTGGTAATATGTTCGATGGTGCGAACTATAACTTACACCCAGAAGGTCTTTGGTCTAATGAAATCTTTGGTCCTGTAGGCGACCCATTGCGTTTAAAGAAACAAGCTTATATGGATTTAAATGTAGAGATTCTACATCCTTTAGTTTATCGTGAATTGATTTCAGCAAATAAATTACTTGACGAAATTATGGCAGGTACTGCATTCGCTGTTTTTGACGAAGAAACGAAGCAGTTTGTTCGTTCTAATGCGATTGATGGTGAAACTGGTTATGATTTCTTCTTTAGAAATTTTGATAAGTATCAATTACCAGATACTGGTTCACCTAAACGACGTGAGACTATTAAGTTAATTGAAAAGAATAAAGACATTCTAAAGATTAATAAGTTTATTATTCTACAAGCTGGTTATCGTGATGTGGAATTTAAAGATGGTCAAATTTCCCATGATGAAGTAAACCAAATTTATCGTGAGTTATTATCTCTAGCTTCTTCTATTGGTAGTACTTCGCATAAATCAAACATGGCTTTATTAAATAATACACGTTATGCAATTCAAAAGACTGCTTTAAAATTGTTTATGTACTTAGGTGAAATTACAGGTCATGGTAAGAAGAAATTAATCCAAGGTAAATGGGCTTCACGTAACGTATTCCAAACTACTCGTAACGTGATTACAGCACCTAAAGCATCTGGTCGTTTTGCACATGATAAAGATAACCAGGGCTATAATAATATTGTCGTTGGTTTGTATCAACAACTCGTGTCGTGTCTACCATTTGCAATTCGTGGTATTAAAAGTAGCTTCTTAAAAGATAAGTTTGTCGACCCTTTGCATCCAGTCAAATTGGTTAATAAGAAAACACTAAAAGAAGAAGATGTTTATCTTAATCAAGATTGGTTTGATGTATTCCAATCCGATGAAGGTATTCGTAAACTGATTCACCGTTTTAAACCAGATGCTGTTAGGCATAAGGCTATTGAAGTAGATGGTTATTACCTTGCTTTAATTTATAAAGGCCCTGATAATACTTTTAAAATCATGAATAGTATTACAGAGTTACCACCTGATAGAAGTAAGGAAGATGTTCACCCATTAACATTTATCGAATTACTTTATATCTGTACTTATCATGAAATCAATGATACTCCAGGATTTGCTACACGTTATCCTATTACAGGTATTGGTAGTAATGTCCCTGGCGACACCATCGTCATGACGACTACCAAAACAGAAAAACGTAAGATGTTAAATGATAACTGGGAGATTGATGATAATATTCCAGAGTTTTTAAAATTCCCTGTATACGGAATGGATAGTTTCAATTCCATGAGTCCACCAGTGACAGCGTATAAAGGGATGGGGGCGGACGAGCCTACGAGATAAATTTAGATATAAATACCGTTAATGGTATTGTCCACCTATTTATGAATTAAATTCAAGTTTTTGAATAACTTTTATAGATAGGTAATTAAAATGTTAAGAAGACACAATGATAAAACTGACGATATCTTTCTGGAAACAGATAAGGACTATTATACAGTAAACATCCAAGGCGATATTTTCCATGTTGAAAAAGCCATACTGCCTAAAGTTAAACAAGTATTGCCTTTTGAAAAAGAAGGTGAATTCTTTGTAAATATTAAAGGCAAAGAAGTAAGAATAGCTAATATTATTAATTTTGTATTTAAAAATGGTAATCCTGATTTCTTTTGGGAGATAATGGATTGGGATATAATTTATATCAACGGTGATAAAGGTAGTCTACATCCGTATAATCTTAGTTGGAATAACACCAACATTAAAGACGATGAAGATGGATTTAGATTAATACCTGGATTTACCAGATACAAGATTAATAGAAAAGGTGTGATTAAGAAGATAAGTGATGGTAAAATAGTTAAGATTGGTTATTATAAAGCTAAAAGGGTTAAACTTCATTATCGTAACTGTAGTTTATTTATAGACTATAAGCAAGAAATGATTAGCCAAAGCCAACATAGGATTTTAGCTTATGCTTATTTACCAATGCCTAATAACTTTTTTGAATTAGACGTTAGCCACTTAGACTGTAATCCACAGAATAACGATTTATCTAACCTGAGATGGCAAAGTCGTAGAGAAAATAATCTACAGACTACTAAACAATATCTAACTATAGTACAACAACCTATTTTAGTTTATAACTGCGATACTAAGGAAATTAAAGAATACTTTAGTATTAGAGAAATGGAAAGACAGTTAAATTTAGCTAAAGGTGTTGGTGAGATTAGATTATTATCTAGAGGTACGGTTAGATATCCAGATAGTTGTGCTTATATGCTAAAAAGTGATTTTAACTTTAACGAAGGTTGGCCTGAAGTTAAATACAATAACAGAAGACCTATTATTAACTACCCATTGAAAGTTACTATCAAAAAGACTGGTGAAGTGATAACATACAATTGTCTTAATGATTTAGCAAAAGCACTTGGTACTGGTAAAGGTACGTGGAAGTATCGATTGCGTAGACCACCTTTTAAGTGGGAAGATAAATATATCATTGTGGAAAAAGACATCGATAATGGTAAACATATGTGCGATTAACATTTTAATACTAGTATAGTATCTAAATTTAAATTCATTGTCCGCTTCTCTTAGAAATAAGAGAATAGCAAACCCCTCTAATTGACGGGAACACTGTAAAAAGACTAATACACTAACTATAGGTAGTAATACACTATAGGGCTTAATCTAACTAATTAAGGTATAGTAAAAGAGATTAGTCAACACAGCAATCCGCAGCGAAGCGCCCTTAACATTAAGGGTGAACGTTCAGAGGCCAGTCGAAAGACGTAATTGTACTTAATTTATTAAGTATCGTGAAATGGGGGGCAGGTACAGTGGCTTTGTAATAAAATACAAATCCTCTATGTATCCTTCTTAGTAGCTTTGCAGTTACTTTGGAGTCTTAGCAAGTAATGTTGAAGATGATGATATGGTCCAACTATTAGTCTCCTAGTCGAATGATGGGGACATGAATAACCTTATTTGTTCATTTACTGAGGAATCTAAAAATGAGATTAAACAGTATAAGAAAACTAAAAAAGCCTACGTTGGGAGTGACGGAAAGATTCGTTATCCACTGGGTTTTGACACGATTAACTTTGTTTGCCATAATCTTGGTACTTTTGAGGAAAGTGTGAAATGAGAATAAACTACAATAACTTTTATCTTAAATTCGGTAATCGAACTGTAGATAAGTTACAAGCTCCTAGGATTTTTAATTTATCTAAATTTATCTTACCGAAACAAAATGCTTTTCATTACTTTGGTAGCACCAGTGATGATGTAGGGCCAAGCAAAACTAACCCTATGTTTGAGCAAACTGTACAGCGTATTCCTATTTATTTTTACCAAGACTTAATTACGCGTTTAGGTAACATGAATGTACGTGCGTTTATGCCTTTGGAAGTTATTCGTAAATACATTAAACAGAATCACAAATTTATTCCTTGTTACGACTTAAGTAAAGTAAAACCAAATCCTTTAGTGCCTGTTATTTTAAACTATGCTATTTGCGATAAAAGGTATAAATACTTAGGTAATGAGATTCGTATTCCTTATTATAAGAATACTAATATTATTAATACTTTTATTAAAGGGATGAAAGACATTTACGATGCTCATGGTGATTATTATAATCAGTTTATTTTCTTAAATGTACCTGATTTAAAAGACTTACCAAAAGTATCTGAGATGAAGATGGCTGCAAATACTGTAACCAATATGTTCTTTACTCGTTTCAATACACTAGAGAAACTGATTATTTTCGAATTGTGGAAATGGTTAGGTTTAAATCGTAATAAGTCTATCTTTAAAAACATTCCTTTAAAAATCTTAGATAAGATTAATATTGTCTTTATTAGCAATAATGTCTTTACTTATTATTCTTTAGGTCAATTAGACAGATGGCGTAAATCTGATGAAAACAAGTCAGGTAAACTAGACCCAACCAATATGTCTAAAAACTTTGTTAAAATGCTTATTCAGTTAAACAAAGCTTCTGTAGATTCTAGTTTAATTGAATTAACTGAAGAAGAAGTAGTAGAACAAGAAGCTAAAGAAACAGAAGACTTTAAAGGTTCTGATGACGAATCTAATAAAGATAAACAAAGTAAATCACTTACTAATACTAAGGTAAATGAAAAACCAGTAGATGTAGATGATGAAGATGATACAACTGATAACGCAGATGAAGTAGAAGTAGAAGGACAGGAAGAAGATAATCTGGATATTAGTGAAAACATTATTACAGATGATTCTGCTGATTTAACTGTTCAAAAAGACTTAGATATTATTGGTGATATTATCGACGAAGAAGACGATGTTGATTATTCTGAGTCTCTTGATTCTAAAGAGCAAGAGAAGAAAAACAACATTAATATTAGTCGTGTAGTTTCTATCCCTACTGAACAAGAAGAAGAATTTAACGATAGAATTGATACTAATTTAGATGTGTCTGATATACTTAATGTATCTAAATTACCTATTGAAGAAATTCCTGTTTTAGTAACTAAACCTAAAGAAACAAAAACAGCTGAAGAGAAAGCCAAAGCTGCTTTAGATTATATTGCTAAAAACCAAAACATGACAGTATCTAAATACGATGGTATTCGTAAATCTATTGGTAAGTATCGTAATTTGAAATTAACCAATGACAGTAAAATGACCGTCGGTGAAATGGTTAATACTAAACCTGAAGAATTAGAAATTTCAAATGAAGATAAAGAAGTTTCTACTTTAAATGTCATGGGTAAACGCTACATTGAGAAACACTTGGAACGAGATGTAGCAGCAATGATGGTAGGTATTCAAGGTGGTGGTGCGATTGTACACGATATACGTAAGCAAACTCATGAAAACATCATGGGTGGTTACGATGTATACTCCATGAAGATTAAACCCATCGAAGGTGAGCAATCTACCATTCGTGTTAAACTACCTAGAGTAAACAGCGATGGTAAATTTAAGATTTCAGGCGTAGATTACATATTGAGATCGGCCAGGCGGGACTTGCCCCTTCGTAAGATAAATGATAGTACTGTAGCGCTTACTTCTTACTTTGGTAAAACATTTGCTAAACGTGATACTACTCGTCAGTTTAATTACGAGAAATGGTTAATTGGACAAATACGCGCTATAGCATTTAATCCAGAATTAGATTCAGTAAAAGAAACACGCAGTGGTAATGTATTTGATAATAATGTAAAAGCTCCAGATATTTACTCTTTATTATCCATGCACTTTAGAGCAGTCACTACAAAAGACGCTTTTATCTATTTTGATTATCACAAAGCCAATGAACGTTTTGGTAATGACTTAGTTAGAAGTGTAGAATCTAAAGGATTATTCTTTGCTGGTAGTTATAAAGGTAAATTTGGCTTAGGTGTCAATGAAGACGGTATTTTCTATTCTGTTATTGGTAATGAAGTAAATGAGTTAGGTGATATTGAATCCATGTGTGGTATTGATTCATCTAAAGCACCTGTGGAATCAGTTACCATCGATATCATGGGTAAGCCTTTGCCAATTGGTTTAGTATTGGGTTATAAACTTGGTCTAACTAAACTGATTGCTGCTTTAAAACCAAAATACTATAAAACAGTCAAAACAGGTACACGTGTTAAATTAGAAAGTCACGAGTACATGATTAAGTTTTCTGATTTCTCTTTAGTATTATCTCGTAAAGATAGAATGGCTTCATTAATCTTATCTGGTTTAAGTAAGTGCGATACCAGTGATACTGCAATAACCCTATTAGATAGAAAAGAAATCTATTTTAATCTATTAGAGTCTATTAAAATTCCAGGACGATATGTTAAGGAAATTGATTTATACAACAACATGTTTGTAGACCCGATTACTGAACGTATTTTGATTGAAATGAATGAGCCTACTGATTTTACTGGTTTATTAATTCGTTCTGTTGAATTGTTATTAACTCGCTATCATGCTGATGAAGTAGACATGACTGGTCAACGTATTGCCGGTTATGAAAGAATGGCTGGTGAAGTATATAAAGCCATTGTTAATTCGTTACGTGAACACAATAGGCACGGTATTAAAGCAAACTACCCAATTGAACTTAACCCAGAAGCAGTATGGATGTCTATCTTAAAAGATACATCTAAACAGACTGTAGAGAACTTAAATCCAATTCAAGATTTAAAACAACAAGAAGTAACGACATTTAGTGGTAATGGTGGTCGTGGTAAGAAAAGTATGGTTAAACGTACACGTATTCACCACAAGACTTCTATAGGTATTATTTCGGAAGCTAGTGTTGACAGTAGTGATGCTGGTGTAACCACTTACATGTCTGCTAATCCTAAGTTTAAATCATTATACGGTTTACCAGAAAATTCTGGTACTGAAGAAGTGAATAAGGATTTAAAACCTGAAAATGTATTCTCTACATCAGCATTGATGTATCCTTGTTCTGATATGGACGATTGATTTAAGTAAATCTAGTTTATATAAACTAAAAACAGTTATAGAGACTTGTACTATTTGTACAATAAAAATTATTTTAAGCATTGCTAACATTTGATACAACACTTTTAAGGTAATACAAATGTTAAAAACAATGCAATTTAATAATACTTCATTTAAAGAAGTTCCTGGATTTAATGGGAAATATTTCATTAGTAAAACTGGAGATGTCTTATCTTTAGTAAGAGGTTATCCAAAACTAATAAAGCCTGCTAAATCAGCTAATGGCTATCTTTTCGTGCGGTTAGTAGTAGAGTACGGTATACAGAAAACTTTTCAAGTACACCGGCTAGTAGTTAAAACTTATATTCTAGAGTCTGATAAATGGCCTAAAGATAAAGTTACTGACCATATCAATGGAAACAAAACTGATAACCGACTTGAGAATTTAGAATTAGTCACTAACCAGGAAAACATAAGAAGAGCTTTCATCAAAGGCGGGTATATTAACAAGTACACTCCTGTAAAAGCTAGAAATTGGGAAACTAAAGAGATTATCTTATTTAAAAGTTGCAATGCTTGCGAAAGACATATCGGTCTTTCCAAAGATTTAATTAAGAGAACCGATAGATTAGACAGTCCGAATACTGTTTTTCCTGAAGGCTGGCAATACTGTCACCCTGACCAAGAGTTTCCTGATGACAATCTTATTTTCTTAAATGGAAAAGAAAAACCTATATCTGTTAAAGACCTTTCAACCTCTTTAGAGTACGAATTTGACACACTAACAGAAGCAGCTAAGTTTTTAAACTTAGGTGTATCCACATTATCGGTTTGGTTGTCTAAAGAAGAACAACCATTCACGCCAAACATGTGCCTCGTAAAGTATCGTGACAATCCTAATCCTTGGAGATTAGTGGTGGACCCGATGCTTGAACTTATTGCTAAGAATAAAGATATCAGACCTGTATTTGTTTACAATGACGACGATATCATGTTTTTCTTATCGGTACATGATGCAGGTAGATTCTTTAATTGTGGTAAAACAACTGTATCTTATCGGTGTAAGAATCGTACTAATGCAGATGATTATAACTGGATTTACTACCACGATTGGGTCGTCCTTAAACCGTTTGAATTGCGGGGACCTCTCGCTAAGTACTTTGTACCAACCCAGGGTAGCGATATACTTGGGGGCAGCTCTAATCAAGCTGAGACGGTAAAAAGCAAAGTAATAGAGAAAATCCGCAGCCAAGATTCTATTTTTGAAAAAACACCAAAAACTAGGGTAAATAGTGTTATCCGTAGAAAACTAAGACATCTATTCCACCAAATGGATACTGATAGACTTCCTGATTACTGGAAGAATATCGATGTTTTCACTCGAGAGTTAACACAACTTCCTGGTTATAACGAAAAAGATTTATACTTTGGTAGAATTAAACTAAAACTTAACGTTAAGAAGAATGGTCGAGTGTTTAATGAGTACCATAGTCGAGAAAACTCTATATTCGTTACTATTTCAGAATATAAAATAGAATAAGGTTCAACGACTATCGAAAACACACTTATTAGTAAATAAGGGCTAATAAGTGGAAGTGAGTAGAGTAGGAGAGTTTACAATATGTAGGCTCTCCCAAGCTGACGGGCCGTAGGTCTAACCAACCTGCGGTATGATATAGTCTAACTTAAGAAACGATTAAGCATGAAACATAAAATGTTTCACATGCTCCTTTCGTTCATATGTAGGCCAAAACGCGTGAATTTTATTAACATTCAGCTATCCCACAGCTTATCTTCATCTAATGGTCAAGTAATGCCTTTGCGTACTGGTTATGATGAAAAACTAGTAGAGCGTTGTAGTGATATGTACGCTTCTACTGCTGAACAAGATGGTGTCGTCACCGATGTTAATGATTTTGCAATCACCGTTACTTATAAAGACGGTAGTACGAAACAAGTAGAAATCGGTAGACGTTATGGTTCTAGTGGTGGTTTCAATACTGCTCACGATATTACTACTCATTTGAAGAAAAGTGATAAAGTTAAGAAAGGTGATGCGATAGCGTATAACTCTGACTTCTTTACACCTGATTCGATGAAGCCTGGTAAACTGGCTATGAAAACTGGTGTATTAGGTAAAGTGGCATTGATTGAGCATCCATATACTTTTGAAGACTCTACAGCTATTACTCGTAACTTTGGTGAAAATACCCGTGTAAAAACTGTAGTTAAAAAAGAAGTAGTTGTAAACTTTGACCAAAGTATCCATAGACTGGCTAAACCTGGTACCGTAGTTAAGATTGATGACCCACTATGTTACATTGAAGACAGTATTACTCATGATGGTAATTTGTTTGATGAAAACAGTATTGATTTACTAAGAAACTTAAGTAAGTCAGCACCTAAAAGTAGCATTAATGGTGTTATTGATAAAGTAGAAGTATTCTATAATGGTGATAAAGAAGACATGTCTGAATCACTAATGAAAATAGCTAATGCTTCTGATAATAAATTGGTTGCTTTACAAAAAGCTTTAGGTAAAAAACCATATACCGGTGAAGTAGACGATACTTATCGTGTAGATGGTAATCCATTGCTTGTAGACACTGCTGTAATTGTATTTACCATCAGCAGTAATCAAGGTATCAGTGTAGGCGATAAATGTTAACTTTAAATAAAGTGAGTTAACTTGTCCTTCTAGGTAGTAATATCTAGTCGAATGTCCTCTAATTGCTGGAAGTCCCTTAGAGTCTATTTAACCACAACGTAATTAGAAATAATAAGCGTGAGGGTATGAAAATAAATAGAATTGGGTAATCAGCAGCTAAGCAGCTAAGTGTTTAATTAACATATGTTGAAAGTTCAACGACTAACCGCTTGCCACGGTGTACGTTCAAGTGAATGAAAACGGGGACTTCCCTATAATTGGTAGTTATTGTTATAGGGAAAAGATATAGTCTTCTCTTACATGAAAGTGTAAGCAGTGTGTAATACACACGGGTAAGAGCTAACGACTCTTATTGAAAATATGGAAACTGGTCTATGCAGCCCAGCTCAAGGCTACTGTGGGTTATGTATACGATGAGCCGCCACGTCTTGTTAATAAGGATGGTTCTATGGGTATGGAACTTGATGCTATCTTTGGTAGCAACAGCGTTTACAATAGGATCGTCAATAGTCCGTTCCTAATGGGTATGACAAATATGTTGTTAGTAGAGATGAGTAAAAAAGTAGCAGATACCTACTTTAATAGTAAAAAATAGCTGTATTTGTGACTAGAGGGGCTACTTCCTTAGGGGAGTAGTCTCTCTTCTTATTAAACGTTTAATGAATTTATTTACTAACCTCGAGGTATTTAAAATGAATAAAGAAATACTCGTCGATTCAGAAAACGCATTGGTTTTAGCCAGTGCTGCTTTTCTAGTGAGTCGTTTATCACTGCATGTAATTAATAATGTCATCGGTACTCTTCCTGAAAAAGATGGCGATGTTCTAACAACTGACGTTATTGAAGAGTTGGCATTGGCTGACCTGCAACGTCGTATTATTTCTAAAGGAGAATCTAAATGATTAACACTCGTTTACTGGCTCTCTCTTCTCAAACAGCTAAAGCTTCTTTACTACCACGTCAAAAACTAAAATGTCAAACCAACAGTCCTTTAGAGTATATCTTTAAAAACTGTATGCCTGAAGAAGAGATTGTAGCTTCCACTGAAAGCATTAACCAAAGTCTGAGTTTGATATCTGATAAAGCTAACACCCCATTTGCTCTAAGTGGTAATATTGCACTAGGTGTCGCTCTAGATGAAATGGATAAAACCTATGTTAAACCTCTTATTAATCAAGTAAACTTTGTTCGCAATGTGGTTAATCCGATTGTCGAAGATTTGCACAATAAAGTAGAAGTTACTTTAAAAGAAAAAGAACAACGCGGTGCTGTAATTAATATTAAGAAATTGGATATTCCTGACTTCCTATATGGTCCATTAGGCCAATATATTAATAGTTTCGCTATCGTAGAGCGTGTACAAAAAGGTCCTAGCTTTAAACCTACATTCCCTGATAACTTAAGCCGTGACCAATTAATTGAAATGTGTCGTACTAGCAGTGATGATGTTAATGCTGGTATAATGGAACTGGCTACTATCTGGAATAATTCATTTGAAGGTGATTTATTCGATACTGCCTATAATGAATTAATTCTAAGCTCTAATGAGAAAGTAGGTGGTTTGGTTCAGTCTTATCGCAATATGCTGTTAAGTGTTGTTGGTTTCTTGATTGTAGATAAAATTGCAAAAGAACCTACTAAAGGATTGAATTTAGATAATGTTAACTTAACTGTATGGTGTAACTTCTTCCGTTCTGCCTGTGCTCGTGTGATTCAATCTAACATTAACCAAATCGCTAACGCTATTTCTGGTAAAATCCTAATCCACGGTATTAACCCAGATACAACTAAGAAGGAAATTACCGTTTATGGTAAAGTATACGATGAATGGGAAACTCCAGATAAGATTGAAGTAATGGTAGGTATTCTGAATACTTCTAATAATGCTCACTATCGTTCTATTAGTAGCATTGTTGAAAACTTGGATAAACTAAAAGACCGTGGTTCTGTTATTTTATCAAGTGAAGTACGTGTAGAGAAAAGCCGTAAGATTTCTCGTCTCTTGGATGCAATTCAAGGTAATATCATTAACTTGATTCAAGAAACAATTGACAGTGAAGAGACTTCTGATTTACGTAGCTTTATCCCAGACAATAAATTGTCTGTAGAGTACCGTAGTGAAATCAATAAGTTTCTTAATGCTTATTATCCTGGTTCACGTTTATTGGAAACTCCATTACGAATGGTTATTGCTCAACTTATTTGTAAACTATTCTTCCATGAAACTATGGCTGGTGTCATTATTCAACGTATTAATCAATTAGAAATTAAAAACCCTAATGCTACTCCAGCTTCATTGATTTCTAACACCATGATTGATTTATTAATTGAATGGGTTAGTGGTCAAATTGAACTAGTAAGCTATTAATCTGTAAGGACCAACTGATGAATAATCTGTCACAGCGTGATGCTGATAAAATTAAAGATATTTTAAAAGAAGTAGACAACCAAGTAATTACCACTAAAGGTTGTAAAATCATTTTCCCTGTACGTTTTGAAACAGTTGGTCTGGCTACTGTTGGTGTAGATACCTCGTTCTATGGTTTGTTTAGAATAGAAACATTAGATGGAAACTATTATGCAATCCACAACATGATGGGGTATTTACATTCAGACCCAGATTCTGTCGATATTGTTACACATGAGGAAACACAAGAACCGTATTATGTGTTAACTTATCAACCTGGTTCTGTGGTTATTAAAACAATAGATATTTTGAAAGATAATAATATTATCGTAAAAGTATTCAAGGAATTTATTAGTAGGGGTAAGGTTCCATTCTACGTGACGTATATGGATATTAATAAGATATTCGATACGTGTGATGAATTTGCTGGGGCTTCGTTATCTGATACAATGGAGGCACCTACTGTACCAATCAGTATTATTGCGAGGAACCCAAATGACATCAACCAGTATTATCGGGAAATTATTAATGAAGTTGATATGTTTAATACACCACCTGTGTATGTTCCAGCCTCATCTGTAAACTTTAGTGCTACCAGTGCCTTAACTAAAATTACTGGTAGTTATTTCTACACTGGTGTCGTTTCAGCTATTAATAATCCAACTAACCAAACAGAAACTATCGATTACATCTTAAGATATTAAAAAGAAATGGATATTTAATTATGTTAAGTTACGACATGAAAGATTCTAATTTTGTCTATAAAATGTCAAGATTAGATGGTACAGATAAACAAGGTATCTTACGACCTGACGAAGGTGGTTGGTATACTATCTGTATTGGTGCGTTAGACCACGCATCTAAGAATGTAAATAAATCAGGTCAAAACGAATACTATTCTTCAGAAGGTGCTGAAAGCTTCTTTGCTCCAGGTACTTTGTTTAATGATAGAATTCAAGGTGGTTTCGTTAAAGCAGAATATGGTCATCCTAAACGTGAAGCTGGTATGACTGACATTCAGTTCTTAGAACGAAATATGCAAATTGAAGAAACTAAAGTATGTGCTACTTTTGGTGCAATTTGGTTGGTACCAGGTTATATCGACCCATTGACTAAAGAGAAATGTGTAGGTATCTTTGCTAAAATTAAACCAAGTGGTCCTTATGGTAAGTTCTTAGAACAAGACTTGCAAGAAAAAGGATTTAATGTTTGTTTTAGTATACGTAGTCTGACTACTCGTAAGAACATGGGTGGTCGTAATGTTAAAGTATTACACACTGTAATCACATTCGACTATGTAACTGAACCTGGTATTACTTGTGCTGAAAAACTAATCAGTCCATCTTTAGAATCTGTCAATCACGTTAATGCTATTGATACTGGTGCTATTGATATTTGTGACGTTGAAGTGACAGCGGAATCTGCTAAACGTGTAGTAGAACGTGCTGAAGCAGGTATGGTATCTGTAGAGTCTTCTACTTTATCTGTTCTAACGGATATCTTTAAACATACTTCTGTTAAACCAGTTAAACAAGATTTATCTAAATCATTTAGTTGGTAATTCTGTAATAAGGAGATTGAGATGAGAGTCAATCCAAATATTTCAGAAGAACAAAATCTACTTAACCACATCAATGAGATTAATGAGTTTCCATTAAAATTGAGTGAGGTTGAGTTTGGTACACCACGTCCTAAAATAAACTTACCTGATAGTTTAACTAAAGACCAATTCGGTGCATCTGAAGCATTCCGTAATAAATTCTTGAAGGAAAAGAATACTTCGGTTAAAATTACGGCTAAAGATAATAGTGAACGCTGGGAAGGTTCTAGCACTATTCGTTCTTACAGAAGAGTCCACGTAGGTGCACAGTGGTTAATCTACGCAATTGATGGTGATAACTCTGATGGTTCGTTTAGTATTACTACTGATAGTTGGCGATATAGTACTCCTAAAGTAAAAGAAGTATTTGATGCTATTAAAAGTAGAGCTAATTTTAGAATGGATTCTTTAAAAGTAACTGTGGTTAAATATACTCAAAATGGTTACAACTACGATACTGGTAAGATTAGGGTTACTGCTAATCCTGATTCTTTAGTATATATTGGTTCATTCGATATGGATGTAATCTTTAAACCAATATCGTTCTTACCAATAACGTTAGATGGTTTCCATGGTGTTAAACAAACCAGGTAGATTAAGTACTAACTAAATAATTATATATTACTTAATAATATACTGAAGAGGATATCCTCTTCAGTATATTATTTTATATTAAGGAGTACCTTTATGGAACAGTTACCTAATTCAGATATTGAAGATTTAGAAGATGAATATGCTTACAAAGATGATTATTTAGTTAAGGCTATTATTGGTGTAGTGGTTAACCAAAATGGTTATTATATTTATTCTTTAAATGATAAGCTACCTATTAAGAACAAAGCTGATTTACAATACTTTAGAAAACTAACTGTAGGTCATCCTGTTATCATGGGTAGGAAAACGTGGGAAACATTAAAAGGTCCATTACCTAATCGAACTAATTATATTATTAGTCGTAAGAATTCAAAAGAGTTTTTAAATGAAGACCAAATGGTAGACCCATCCATTGTACATATTTACAATATCGACAATAAGAAGAAACTATTAAGAAATATTGCTGAACTACATGGTACAGATATCTGGATTATTGGTGGTGAAGAAATCTATAAGGAGTTTATAGATGAGATTAATGAGTTTCACTTATGTCGTCAAAAAGAAGTGATTCAAACGACTAAAGACGATGATATTAAAATTCTAAATACAGGAGAAACTATTTTAAGGTTTAATCAATATGTTGTTAAAGATATCCCTAATAGTAATGGTGAGTTAGAAGATGTTATTTATATTAGTGATGAATCTGCCCATATCTATTTTGAACGATACCATGAAGAATTAGAGAAAAACTGTAAATAAGATTAAACATATATTATTATACTGAAGAGGGTTTATTATCCTCTTCAGTATTTATATAAAGGAATTTAAAAATGGATAAGTATATTATTCCCATTAACATTATTCACGTATTAGGTTTTCGTTTCACATTAGATGAAATTAATAAACTTAATAATTATTTTATTAATAGTTTTGATTTCACTTTACGCGATGTATTTGTGTTTATGTTAGAAGACTTGGATATCTTTAAACTTGATAATGAAATCGAGTTAGTTAGTAACTTCATTACCAATACATTAAAAGTAACTGATGGAATTAATATTCATTATAGGGACATCAATGGAAATGAAACATATGTAGCTGAGTCTGTTTATCTAGATAATGATTTAGAAGAAAGTCTGATGGTTATTATTGAATGTATCATTAATTTTCTCTATTTCGTACCGAGAGATTTTGACTGTTATTTTGTAACTGTCGATATAGATAAACGACGTAATCCAAATATGGTGTTCTTAGAAATACGTGAGGATTAAAAATGAATTTAGACTTTAGTAATCTCTCTAGAATAGAGATGAGTGTTTCTATCCGAGAGATATACAATAGGGTTATTAATGCTATGGGTTACTCACCTATTGATTCATGCTATAATAATATGTTCGATGGTGTGTACGATACTAATAAACAGTACTTCCCATTTGGTGTAGAAGAAATCATTGAGTATATATTTACCACTATGTTAATTGATAAACGATCTTTAGAGGTATCCCAAATGCCTCTAACAGATGAAGTATTAGGACATTATATCAATTACTCTGGTTATACGACAATAGAAGCATTAACCCAGCAAATGGATGTTATAATCGAGGAATTAATAGAAAATGATGAAGTTAAAGAAGAATGTGGTATGATAATAAATAAAGATGGGGTAGAGGTAGATTTATCTGTTTCTACTCCTGTGGAGATTATTGACTTTATTGCTTACTTTCTGTACTTCTTTAACCAATACTTTTACGCATCATTTCCAGATTTATCTCGTTATATTATCGAGAATGATAAAGGTAATATGTCTATAGTTGTATCAAGTATTGAAACATATACAGATATATTCTATCGTCAAGAGGATCCTTCTCCTATTCTTGTTAGTATTTTAGAGAATAATATGTTGTGTAACATTTATTTTGATTTTGATAATGGTGAATTGTATAATCTTAAAACCGGTCTTAATGACTTTGGGTATGGTTCAAACGACGTTGTGTATTCTGGAGATATCTCGTGGTAAAACATTTAATTAATATTGAAAGTCTCTATGGTTTCTCTGCTGATGAATTAGGTAAATTAATTTATAAGAAAGATACCAAAGAGGATATTCAATTTATCTTAGAGGTAGCTATTAGTGGTACTTATACTTTCAATAAAGCTTTAACTGTCGAAGATGCTGAATATTTAAGCGATGTTGCTTATAAAAAGTATTTAGATAGGATTAGTATTCAGAATACGGATGGTTTAGATGATTCTTACCTTTATTCGATGTATAAGGAAAACATACCTACTACTAATGGTGAACTTTATATTAAAAATTTATTAAGGAATATATTTGCTGAGATTATCTGTAATGGAATGTTTGATGTGATTGGAACTATTGTAGTAGGATTTGAACAAGTTCTTAACCCTCAACTGACTTGGAATAAAACTAGAGTCATTCATTCAGGTATATTTGAGCTTAGTATTGAAGTAATAAATGTAAATTTGAGTTTAGTATCGGAGTAATAGATAATGGACAGAAACCTAGTTGAATTTCATTTTGGTATTCCTGTTGACTTTAGGATAGCTGCTAATTTAGTTATTGGGTACAGTAATCTTAAATTTAAACAAACCAATATCAATGCTGTTTACAAACTAAACTTTGATGTAATCATTAACGACTTTGTTCGTAATCTATTTAATAGTCAAACTAGAATGATGAATCCTACATTTGAACATGATTTAGATAATCCTCATTTAGATGATTTATCTTACGAAATGACTTTATCTAGTTTACAAGCTTGTTTACTGAATACATTATACATGGATGAGCAAACAGCTTATACTATTTGTAGGCATATCGCTAATGGTTTATTTGAGTTATCCACATGGATATCTAAAGAAATAAACGATTTGAGATTCATTGAGATAAATAATAGAAATATTGGTTCTGTTTCTATTAGTCCAAATGGTTCTATCTCTATTCCTTATCAAGATTTGATTAAGTTTAATCTATCTGTATCGTATATTAGTGATAATGAAATAGTATTAACTGAAAATCCTCCTGGTTACGATTGTAATGCAGAATATGGTTTTTATCAAATGGCTGAAGTCATTTATAACTTACCTAATTAGATATATATATATACCACTACTACCAATCGGTAGTAGTGGTATAGTATCAATGTTGTTTATTTTTTTCTGCTTGAGCGGCGGATTCTTTTAATCCATTAACTAAATTATCAGTAGCAGCTGCTTCCATTCTCTTACGCTTGTCTACTGTCTCTCTTATCATCTTTTGTTCATGATAAGTTAAAGACATCCACTGCTGTAAATTCATGTTAGTAAACTTACCAATATCTAGTAAAATGAATTCTTCTATTGCTGTTTGTAACAAACTACCCTCACCATGAATAACATATGCTTTTTTCATGGCTACTGGGTATAGTGAGGAATGACATACCTTCTCCCCATTTTCTTTATTACTTGTCATTGGGTCTAAATTATAACAAGAATCGTGTAGCGACAATATCGAAAGTTTCTTCAATACATCGTCTTTAATAGGGTCTGCCTTACCAGAAGCAATAACAGTATTAAACTCTTCATTACCTCGGTTATGGCGTATCTCTTCCTCACCATAGTCTGTACCAGCAGTATCTTCCAGTATGTCGGAACGCTTAACAAAGTCGATACCAAACAACGGGTCTTTGATAGCACCCGTTGCATTAGGTATTACTCGTCTATTGTCTAGTTCCCGAGTGACTGATAAATCCGACCGGTCAGAATAAAAAAAAGCATCACCGGATTGATTGGGACAATTGAGTTACTGAGTTCATGTGTTTCCTCTGTTTCATTTGCCACAGGGACACCATAAACAATCTTGGTTTGTTGGTTAATAAACTCAATCACTGCTTCACGGAATTTCTTAATCAAATTAATATCATTTGCAGAAATGTCAATGAAGTCCATGATATCACTATGGCTAGTAATAACCGTAACGATATTTTTACCTGGTTCACCGTAATCGTTAGTAATAGTGATTTCTTTAATCAAATGACTATACTCACGCATTGATGTGGCAGTAATCTTACGAGCCAAGTATTCGGAACGAACATTTTCATCAGGAACCATAGCCAATGTTTCATTAATAGCTTCACGCAAGTAAACGTCCCATGCTGTACCATGTTCGACATAATTATCAACATTAGTAGGAGCAAAGGTAATTTCTACTTTCTTAGTTACTTGATGGCCATTTTGAATAACAGTACGTTCACTAATTGTGCGCTTGAATTCTTCAATCTCGTCTTTAGATTTCCAATCTCGACGATAAGATTCAATCTCTTCAACTGAATGCATAATGTTATCAGCATTGCCAAGATGTTGTTTTTGGCGAATAGACAATTTAGAATTCAGTGGGAATGAAATATCGTTAAGATTAATGGTACCCATTACAGACTCAGTACGTCCTTCTTTACCCAGTACAAGACGACTATAGGTATAACCATCTGGATATTTAGTACATGCTAATGCCCATGCAATAGTAGGAATATCCATTGGATCAATCAAACTACGAAGCAATTCTGGTGTATAGTTTTTTACATTGATTCGTTCAATTTTCTTAATAAACAAATCAACCAGTTTATTACCGATAAACCAAGTAGTAGTACCGTAGTTAGAACCACCAATAGAACGACCTAAGTTAATCTTGGAAGTATCAATGGTAGTTTGTAAGTCTACCAGCTCATGTACCAGTGGAGCTGAAATAACAGCTACCAAGCCAGAATGTGGTAATACTACCTCGAAGAAGGTAGACAAACCTAATGAATCCATAATCGCTGCACGAGCGCGAATACCAGATACATTACCTGTTTCCAAACGCATCATTGAGCGGTGTGAAGCTACTTTCTTTTCAGAACCTTCACGCGTATATGCTGTAGAGATTTCTACTTTTTCATCATTAAGGGTCTTATTGACAAATTCTTCTTCACCAGAAATCAATTCCATACCTGTAGTAAGCTGATAGAGCTTAGTAGAACCCATATCGCCTTCTACAGAATGTGGATTTTCTGTAACGTAGCGAATAATGTTTTCTTTAGAATCAGGTGGAATAGAGATAGAATCATTGAATTTCTCAAGGTCTTCACGTTTCTTAAAGTCCACTACTTTCTCATCTGAGTTACTCAAACTACGATTAGCAATTTCTACAGGAATTGGTTTAGAAGCTGGTTTCTTTGCTTCATTAAGTGAGCTAGTAGGAACCCAGTGTTTCACACCTGATTTATCAATTGCACCTACACGGGATTGTACATTGTGAAGAATTTTAGCAGCAGTTTTTTTCTTATCTTCTGGTTGATTTGTCTCTTCAGTAGGTGTTTCGAAATCAATCTTAGCAATTTCTGGTGTATCTGCTTTAAGTGATTCAAACAGAGAAGGATCCATAATTCGAGACTCTTCGACTACGGGTTCTTTTTTAGAGTGGTTATCTGTTAACTCACCATTCTGAATCATTTCTTCAATAGTCATTGAATCGATATTTTCACTATTGTCACGATTAGCATATTCAGCAAGATTACCTACTTTATCAATATCAATTGTATCGTGCATTGGGTCTACATTTTCATTATTACTACGTTGTGTAGGTTCAGTAGGGTTACCTGCTTTTTCAATGTCAATTGTATCATGTAACTTAACTTCGTTTTGGTCACTCATTTAATTTCCTTCTTTAACAGGTGCTGGCTGAGCAGCATTTAAATTAGGGTTTGTATATTTATACAATTCTTCAGAAATGAATTTCTTAATATCTTCTGGAGCTTCTTCTGGGTGTTGATGATAATAATTAATTACCATGGTAGTGTAGAAGTCGCTAATGTGTTGTACTTCGGACAACAATGTATTACGAATACGGTTAGCACACACAACATAGCGTAATTTAATATCTGTAATCAATTCCAAAAAGAAAGCATCTTCTTGGTTTACTTCTTTCTTAACTGTATCGTCTTCATTCAGGTATTTAGAATAAAGTTTACGAATAGAGTTAAGTTCACGTTCCATATCGGACATATCAGATACGGTCATGTTTGCCAATAATTTGAACTTATTGCGCTCTGGAAGAAAGGCAAGCATCTTTTCTTTATCTGGTGCACCGAAGGCTTCTAGTGCACGTTTAGGGGCCAGGATTTGTTCATACAGGTGTTTATGGATTTCCACACAAGATTCAAATGTGGTATCCACCAGAGTTGAATATTCTTCTTGTGTCATCAAACCTTTCAAATCTTCAGGCATTTTACGAACACGTTCGATTGGTTTTAATTCACCATCGCGTGCTTTAACATAAGGTTTCTTAGGGTCAAGCAACAATACTTTCTCACGTAGGTGTTTATTGTTTGTTTTCAATCGCAAACGGTTACTACTGTATTTTTCACCATTGAATGAAGTTTTAATTTGCTGACCATTTTTTAAATTGAACGGGAGGATTACATCAGTCATTTTGATTTCCTTATTTAAATGAATCTAATAAGTCGATTAATGTATATTTACTAACATTCTTCGATTTATGTTATGAATTTAAAGATTATCACATATGTAGCTAGTCTTTAACTATTTACTAACTTTATTATAAGGTAGATTTATAATGGGTAATTTAATGTTAAATTACATTACCAGTACATGGGAAAAAGAAGATGTTGCCCTATATACTGATATAATGGAACTCGTAACAGGTGTACGAGATGATTATGGTGATAACATAGATTATATCATCCAAAACTGTAACGATGACGTTACAACGAGTCAATTAGACGATTTAATTAAAAGCTCTGTTCAAGGAATATTAATTGAATTATTAATGGAAATTGGTTTCTTTGTTTCTGAAGATTACTACTTAGATAACGAGATATTGTATAAGATTTATAAAGAAGCTATTGAGATTGAAGCTAATGAGCAATTAGATTTCTCACTTTCTATTCTAGAATCAGATAGAGATATTATTGTAACATTCTACGAATTACTTAATGTAGTAGGTTCTTTAGACATTGATGAATCTGATTTCAATAATCACATTGTTAAGATACTACCAATGACTAAAGAGAAGTTGGTTAACTATTTACGAAATAAAAAAGAAACACAACCTGTAGAACCTAAAGACTTAACTAAAATAGCTTTACGTGTTAAAGAGTTTTGTAAAGCAGTTAATGATGAATCATTCATGGTAATTGATTTAATTAGAAGTGGAGTTAATCTAGGTTTACCATTTCGTAGTTATTTAAATATCTATTCTACTACTCTATTTGACTTAGATTTAAAAGAACAGTGTTATAACTTATATCTGTTTGCATTAATTAGTGAAGATGGTACAGACGAACCTGCTGAGTGTGTAGAGGATAATATTGGTGATTATGTATTTGATTACAGTGTTACTGATACTATATTAAGAGCAGTACGTGAAATTCAAGTAAAAACAAGGACTATTTAAAAATGAAAGAAATGAATAAATATAGTTATTTCCTCATGGGTTTAAAAAACAGATGGTTCTTAGATTCATATTGGATTAAGAGTTGTTTCTCTGTATTTAAAACCAAAGATGAGACTCCTTATTTAGTTAAAACAAATGAGAAAGGTTTTTACTTTATACATGACAATGAAGAAGTATTGATTACAGGTGCTACAGATATCACTAAACCATTACTTAGAGTAGGTGAAATGATTACCGTACCAATGGGTACATTTCCTGGTCAAAAAGAAGAAATTAAAACTTCTTGTGGCATACTGTTTCAAAACTATTTAATGGTTATTGACCCATTTAATGGTAAAGTACCATTTATCAATAAACGTTTCTTCCCTAATGATGTAGAGAAATACTTTCTATATAAATGGGAACGTTCACGTGACGATATTACTGAAGATAAACCAGAAAAACCAGATGAAGTATTTACCGAAGAGTTTTTGAAATATACTGAGAATACTCTACACTTAGTAAACTATACACAGACATTCGTACCTTCTATTACTGAGAAGTCTTTAACCACTAATCCGCTACTAGAGAAACGTAGAAAAGAACTCTATGCTGAATATGGTGATAGATTAAATGACCCAGTGATTGCTGCTAAAGTAGATGCTGAATTAGTGGCTATTGATAAGGAATTCATGAAAGGAGATGACTCCATGGGTTTCTTAATCAGTGGTAAAGCATTTAACAATACACGTAAACGTTTGAACAATAACTTTGGTACACCATCTACTCTAGATGATAAACCAGGTGAATTCGTTACACGTAGTTTAAAAGAAGGTGTGGATTATAAGAATCTATCTGTCTATGTAAATGATGCGTATAATGGTTCTATTGGTCGTGGTCTAGAAACACAAGAAGGTGGTGTATTGGTTAAAGACGCATTACGTTCTGCTGCTAACTTAAAAGTAGAAGGTGATGATTGTGGTAGTACACATGGTGTATTATATAAGATGCCAGATGATGTAGATAAATGTCTTAAGTATATTGGATACTGGTATATTGTTAAGGGTATTTCTTACAAAATTACTAATGAGAATATTAAAGACTTAGCTGGTAAGTATTTATTGTTTAGAGCACCTAGTATGTGTACTTCTAAGAACAATAGTTACTGTAGGAAATGTGTAGGGCCTAATATCTCGAATTACGAGAATGGTATCGCTACAGTTAACTCTAGCTTAGGTAGTGTCATCATGGGTCTATCCATGGCCGTAATGCACAATAAAACCGTATCTACCAGTAAATGGAGGAATTCCTTATTATCTTGATTTTATTAGAGTGTGTCGTAAGATGCACTCTAATATATTTTATTTTATTTCAAACATATACTACTAAATTGAAAGAGAAGATCAATCTTCTAATAACTATTTTATTTTAATTAAATAACGGAGTATTACCATGAACGAATTACAAAAAGCATTAGATAACTTTAGCCGTCAGTTAGACGAAGATATTATCTCTGGATTCGAGCGTCGTATCGGGTTCCAAGATAAATTACTGAAGCAGGCTATCGCATTCCGCGAAGAATGTGTAGCTAAAGGATTGGTTACATTAATCCCTGATTATGAGAAGAAAATCGCAGATTTGCGTGAGAGTATCGCAAGTCTCAGTGAGCAAATGGTTCAAGCAATTGAATCAATGTAATATATATTTTATAGAAAGGAAAGAACTATGTTATTCAATTTATTCTCTAAAACTCCAACTCAACAAGAATTGGAATTAAAAGAATCTAAAGAAGAAGTAGTAGAACGCATGGTCAAGAATTTCGAAAGAAGAATCTCTCTGATGAATTTCTCTATTCGAGAATTCAAAGAAGACCGTGAAGCTGCTATTGAAAAAGGTTTAATCGAAGTAGCTGCTAAAAATGAAGCCAATATTAAATTCTTCCAAGAAAGACTGGAAGAAATTCGTAAAGAGTTTCAAAAAGAAATTCTTGAATTGATAGTATAAAGATAACGCTACAGTAGACAGATATCTGTCTACTGTAGTATTTATCCTAACACAATATATAATTTTTTTTCTTTAAATATCTTAGTTAAGTACTCTCTAACCAATCTATTATACTTAATTGGATTACTGGATTTATGTGTGGTTTGTCCTTTAACACTAATCCAGGCATTGATTGAGTTATCTGAAATGAATACATCTACAGCTTCATCTAATGTATCAAATAACACGCCATTATTGCTATAGTCTTTAACATATACAGTAGGAGTATATTTTGGATGAATATTGAAATAGATAAAATCTTTATCTTTAGATAAACAATATTTAGTAATATTTAGATTAGCGTGTTTTCTATTTAACCAATCAACGATTAATTCGTTATCACTAACTGTCTCTTGTTGTTCCCATACCCATTTAGGTACTTCTAATTTTTCTTTATAGAGAGTTAAACTAAGGAGAGATTGAGTCATTTTATTTCCTCATTGCGCTAAAAACAAGATATATCAGTGCTAAAACTGCAATTAGACTAATGACAATTGTCATTAGTTGATCTGCTGTAGTCATTTTACTTTCCCAATAAAAAATAAAAAATGTATATTAATACTAAAACCATTAGGAACTTAATCCCATAGTATACGTCATCACCTACTTTACTTTTAAAAGCTACTCTTTTGTCTTTTAAGTATTCTAGAGTAGGTGCTACTGTTACTACTACTGTTTCTATACCAGAATATACTTTACGAATAATCTTTTTAAATAATTTCTTATAATCCATCTTATTTACTCGTCAAAAAAGCATAAGTAACTAGATAGGACACTTCTTAGGTGTCCTATCTAATATACTCTATTGAATTGGTCCGCGAGGTGGGAGTCGAACCCACACGACCTATGGTCTTCGGATTTTCTTACTACTCTTGCTTTCACAAGCCTGATACAATTATCAGTTGTAGTCTGGACTATATCATTACCTTCAACTTTACTTGCTAAGGTATCCTGAGCGTAGTCTCTGAACCTTCCTCTTATCTTTTTATAGACTTAGAGGCTCGGCTGCTGATTGACCAATTTCCGATATTTTTATAACTTTCGTATTCGTCGTTTCCAACCACACTGTAGTTATCGGAACTATAAGGTTATTCCAGCAATTTCCAGGATTCACATCTATATATTTCTATATAGCGGCTCTATTGTTCATCTCAATATCAATTAAGATATTGAGACTATATATCAAAGTCCGATATGTCTACCCCATTCCATCACTCGCGGATTATATTTTAGTACGCGCACCTGGAATTGAACCAGGGTCATCTGCTCCACGCCGACGCTCTACTAATAAGCTAATGGACGTCAATTATTCGCCCATTCTGGAATTGCACCAGATTCTCTCGACTCGCAAATATTCTACCACTAAACTATACGCGCAAAAATCGGTTTAAACTAGTTTCATCACCGAAAGTTTTATAACACACTAGTACTTTGCCTATTCATTACATTTTAAAGCAGCACCGTACGTCAGAATAGGAATTGAGTACGAGTACTTCTATTTGGTGGAGGGAGTAGGATTTGAACCTACGAACCTTTCGGGGCGGATTTACAGTCCGCTGGATTTAACCACTCTCCAATCCCTCCAGTTAATTTAATAACCCCATCCTTCAATATAAATAATAGAATTCATGGTATTATCTCCTAATTGGGAGTACTCTTACAGGATTTACCTGCATCTATCACCTTAAGTTACTATTATAAGTTACGTTTGTCCGAAAGCATTGATACGAGTAGGATTGAAGTAAGAGATGTGCTTTTACGTAACTTAGGTGTAACTTTTAGGTAATCGTTTTATTTTAAACTAAAGAGTACATTGACTGGCGCACCTAGAAAGAATCGAACTTTTCTCTCAGAATTTAGAAGATTCTTGTGCTATCCATTACACCATAGATGCTAATAACTGGTGCGTGAGGAGAGACTCGAACTCTCACTCCTTTCGGAACAGGCACCTAAAGCCTGCATGGCTACTCATTACATCACTCACGCTCATTTTCATATATAGAGAAGATATAGAAAATATTATTTAGTTTTTATTTCTTTTCTTCAAACGATTTCCAAATACCAATAGATGTAGCAATCATCATCATCTTGTCAGAACCTATTACAGTATCATCTAACTTCCAACCTAATCTAATTCTAAGGCATTTATCCTTTTTAAATGGATAACGATAGATTAAGTAGAATTCCCAAATACCATTTTCATTATACTGGAATAATACACCTTCACAACCCTGGTCTGAGGTATCTGGATTACCATGGTTAATTAAACACTTACCAATTGGTCTACCTAAGTAATAATAGTCAAACCAATAGCCTTTATTGCGCCATAACCATGCTGTACGACGTTTAAACTTAATAAGAGTAGTATCACCAGGCCATCTCTCTAAATGCCACTGGTCTCCGTCTATGGGGTTATCATGCGTTAACCAAGGTGTAAATACTTTAGGTACATTCCCTTCTTTATTAGTTAAACTAAATAAAGCAATAATAGGTCCTAATGGATAAGAGAGTAGGCTTACTACTGTAGAAATAATAAACAAAGGAATAAAAAGAATAAGATTCTTAATGAGTTTAAAATAAATATGGTTCATCTTTTGTCTTTCTTAACTGTTAATGAATAGTGTGAATAATCATACAAATTAATAAAGAAACATAAGGAAATACTACTCTCTACTCCAAAATAGGAGTAGAGAGTAATACTTAAGAATAGGGGTGAAACAAAACCACCGAGTTACCAGCCTCTAGGAAATGAAAGGATATACACTACTATCCTAAATAACCTTTAGTAGAGGATTTGAACTAACTTTAGTCTTTCAACTTTCTATCTTTAATTCGTATAAATAATCTTTAAGCTTTAGTATCTTTCGAACTTTAAACTTTTAGCTTTTATCAATCGGCTATGGGCAATCTCTATTTACCCAAATATATATTTCCTTAGGGAGAGTCGAACTCCCGACATTCTGTGTATAAGACAGACACTCTATCCACTGAGCTATAAGGGATCGTATGCTAATTGACTATAAGCATTTAGATTATTCCGAATCTAAGACGGAGTGTATTGGATTTATCATTATTCGATAACCAATGGTTTTGTTTCTTTTTAACAAAAATTAATAAGTTCCAAGTTTTCATTTAAGAAAAAATGTACTGAAAGAAGAATAGAAGAGAAAGACTACTCCTCTTTCATATAAAGAATTACTTCTAAATTTTATTTCAAATTCAAAAGTAGCTCCTTATTCTTTACAGAATACTAATCGATTAGATTAGAATTCAATCATGGTAGTGGCATTAGATTCAGACAAAACGTAGTCTACTTCTTCAATGAAAGTATCAATACGTTTACGTTCTGCTTCAATGTATTCACTTACATCTTTAATACCAGATACTTTAATTTCAACAAGAGCTGCTTTCAGACGACGCTCTTCTTCAGTCAGTACTGTATTCATGTAGTCTTCATTAACGTCTTGACCTTGTGAACTTTTAATAAAGTTTTCACGTACAGTAGCAAACTTATTGTCTGCATTGATTTTACTTTGTTCTACACGAGAATCGGCAGTACGATTTTCACGAGCAATCTTTTCTAAGAAGTTACTACGATAAACAATAGTGTTTTTGTATACCAGAGCGTCAGCTACAGACAATTCATCACCACCAATAGTGACTTTAGTTATTTCGTTAGATTTACGCACTGCTGCTTTAATACGATTCAATTCAGCAAACAAATCATTGAATTGGTCGAAGTTAGATTTGGTTTTATTCAAAACTTCTTTGTAAGTATCTGTTACGTTATCTACTTCACGTTTAGCTAAAGTAGTCACAAATTCTTTATCTACCAATTGATTCAATTGTTTCTCAATGGTTTTAATACGAGTCAGTGCTCGGGTAATAGACATTGTAGTCATTTTGATTTCCTTTTTGAAATTGATGAAATTTAAACTTTAAAGAGAGAAAATGATGGGTTACATTTCACTTATTAGGTATCACTAAAACTATTTTGTTTTAGCGTGTGTAATACCTGTCTGGTCTTGGTATACACCATTGTATCCTACATTGTCATCACTAGGAGTATGTCTTGAGAAATAGATAGTACCAATACCTTCATTAGCATATACACGCATGTGGATATTGGTTTGATTATAAATCTCTAATACTAATTGTCCCGACCAACCTGATTTCAGTGTAGTAGGTGCCATATTCATGCCTACACGAGCATAAGAAGACTTACAGTAAAGAACACCACTGATGTCATTAGGGATATTGAATCGCTCAACAGTGTGTGCCAATACCATGGTTTTAGGTGGGATTAGAAAATAGACTGTACCATCTCTTTCTCGAATAGGTTCAATGAAAAGACGAGTTAACTCTTTTTGTTCACTCAAGTCTTTCTTGATATCCAATACCGCATGAGCATGATTATCCTTATTAGGATTAATACTGGCTGTAGGAACAACCAATTCCAATGGTGTTTCAGCAATACGAACATCGTAACAATTTTCTGCTAGTCCGTAAGAAGCAACAATACGGCCCTCTACCATACTTACTTTTTTATTAACAAAATCAGTAATCACTGGAAAATCAGCATAAGCCAATGCTTTAATTTCATCACTATTTAAATACATTTATCTTTTCCTTTTAAGAGTATAAGTATTCTGTTAAAATATTACCTAGTAGATTACGACATTTAATCTCTATATTACTTACATCGTAACTTAATTCAGACATATCCAAATCAACACCTAGTAGTCTAGGAAATTCATATCCACAATAATATATTTGGTTGACTCTTTGTCTTTTTAATTCTTCGATTTGTTCTTTAAACTTCTCGTCTTGATTATAACGAGAAGCAATGCCTGTTTTTACGACATAAGAAACAATATCAAATAGTTTTTTACCACTAGGTAAAATGTTAGTACGTTTAGTAGTAATATACTCTATCAAATCTTTTTTAGTTGATTCAATAAAACCACTATAGTCTTTTGGTTTTACTGTATCACTCATCAAATTAAAATCTACATAATCGTAAATGGCTTCGAGTATATTGGTATACTGCTTTAACTCACCTATAGGAGAGTCTATAAACACAGGTCTATTACCTACAATACCTAATGGACTAGAACCTTTAAACCAATAAGCATTGCCGTGAACCTTATCTTCTGTAAACATCGCATTAAATCGATTAGGACACTTATTAGAATCAATACAGAATGTAAACAATACACGAGTGTTGAATAACTCTTTTTCTATCTTTTCCTGAAAATCTAACCAAGATTCTTCCGTTGAGAAATATTGAACCACAGGTATTCTTAATTCGTCAATACAATGTCCAATACCATTGTCTTCAAAATAACCTTTTTCAAACTTCTTTAAAGCATGAATAAACACATCCATGTTAAATTCAAATGGCTTATCGACAATAGAGTAAGGGATACTTACTAAGTTCACATTCTCGGTACTAAAACACCAATAACCATTTTCACTAAAGTAATCATCTTCTAGTTCTTTAAACATGTTATACCAAAGCGGATACGTTTCTTTAAAGACTTCTGTAACTCTTACTGAATCCTCATCAGGTAATCCTTCGTAACATACAGGTACAACTAAGTTTGTTAAGCTAATATCACAATCGAATAAACTTCGTTCTATAAATCGAACAGACATCTCAATCTACCTTTTTAAGCTATATTTTCATTGATATTCAAAAGTACATAAAAAATACACTATACTCAGGTATTCGCCTGAGTATAGTGTTTATAAAAATCAATATAAAATCAACTTTAGGATTAACAAAAGAAATAAATACTCATTCAATACTTTACTAAGCACGTTTTATCCCATTATAAGTTTTCAGAAACATTTTCCACATAACGTGCATTACAAACAACTAAGTCATTATTCTCAAGACCAGTATTTACAAGGTTCTTAACCTGAGTTATATTAACCACAAAAAGGACACTGATTCAATTTGTTTTGCATCCTTGTGGTTTAAACCCTAATCACCTTATAACGAGCCTTATCCAAACAATAACTTAATCGTTATCTTTACGTTTAGGTTAGTAAAGGTATTAAACTTTCAATAGATTTCATAGGAAGTGGTTTTTCGATTTCATTACTTAGTTTTTAGTTTACATTGTTCAAAATTATATTTCAGCATATATATAGACTTATAAAAAAACTTAAAATCGCGCGGAACATACTTGGGGTAGCGCGAGACCAGAGCGCCACCTGTCATGGTGGATACCAGACTTGTTGAATCTTGTTGTCCATTAAGCGAGAGCTTGTTGGATTTATCCTATCCTTATTTCTCTTATCCCTATTTGTTGCTTCTGCAACCATCTTCTAAGTACGAATAACACTATCCTCTTTATCGCCTCTTTAGGCGTATGCTAAAGAGGATAGGGTTAAGAGGATTAGAAGATATTTAAAAACCCATACTCACTCACGGATGCTAACGTCGTAGACAGAATAATGGATACTACCACTTGTAATCCATTTATTCGAGTGAGTGAGTATAGCAATAGTTGAATAACTCAATAAAGCAAATCCCACTACGGATACTAGTGCCACAGGCGAATAGAGGTATACCTTCTTGGATATACCATCTATTCGAGTAGTGGGATTTGTGTAAGAGTTGAAAACCTTTTACAAATAGTCTTTGGTTTATCCAAAGACGTTAGTAACGTGCGTTGCTTCATTTGTCTTTTATTCCCTTTTATACCTTCTTGTTTAAGCAACGTAGTTACAAAGAGAAAGCTTACGCTTTCTCTCTTTACTTATTCTTTATTTGTTTTTATTTTTTATTTTATTTTTTTTCTTTCTTTTTAGACTACTATATTATGAAACGAGGAATGACCTTTCGAGTGAAGTGATAACGGAACGAGGTGGGGAGTGACGAGTGGAATAATATAGTAGTCTTTTTCTTTCTTTTTTGGGGGGAAAGGGGGGTGAGGAGGAGGAGGGTTGTTAGGGAGGAGGAGGAGAGGGGGGAAAACCCCCCTTTAAAATTTAACATAAAACCCTACGCTGTAGCGTATGGTTTACCTACCCTTTTCATACCCATTAATACACGCTACACCGTAGGGTATAAATACACCTATTATCCATTCTAGCTAAGCTTATGAATGATTACTTTATAGTCGTTCTAATGTACATTTAACCCTATAAGGAATATTAACAATGTCTAATCGTCAAAAACAACGCGGTAATAACCGCAATGGTATGAATCCTGCTAATGCAGAACCTATCCAGCTAGAAGAAGCAGAAGACTTGGAAGTCTCTACTGAAGACTCTCCTTCCATTGAAGAAGGTCGTGAATACACTACTAACGATATCCTTCTACCAGATGCTACTGAGGAAATCCACAATCCTTCTGTAGACTTAGAACAAGAGCAAGAAGAAGACCGTCGTCGTCACGTAGCAGGTGAACTAGACGTAGATGAAGTATTAGGTTTAGTAAGCTTAACCGCTCGTATGTCTTTACTTGGTATTATTGACTACATTGAGAAGATGGAATCTTTCAAAGGCGTCATTCGTGTCTTAATGAATGATAAGGGCTTTGTGACCAACCAAGGCCCTATCATGCAAGCAGAACTCTTCCGTAACATTATGGATATTATCACTAAGACTTCAGACTTAGATTTCCGTTACTCTATGGACTTACTGATGCAGTTGTTCGTAAAACACGGTAAAGAAGGTCAACCACTTAATATCTTCTCTCTCATGCGCTTCCAAGAGAACATTCGTCTTGACTTAGTAGAACAGCAATGCTATCCTAACTTAATGACCATGCTAACTGTATTAGCTGACCCTACTACTCGTAGTAGTAAAATCAATAAAGAAATTGACATGGGTCGTGCACTGCAATATGGCTTTAGTGAAATGGCTCGTAATCGTCTACTAGCTTACTTCGGACGCTAATCTAGCTATAATAGACTTATCTACACTAGAGGAATATTCCTCTAGTGTAGTGAGTCGTTATTTAATGACCTTCGTCATTTAAATGACTTTCGTTATTTAATGACTATTAATGGCTTATTTTTAACCAATAACAAGGAGTCCACATGAACATCAATGAATGGAACAAACTACTTATTAAAGCGGGTTGTAAGACAGCTATAGCCCACCAATGGGCACCTTACTTTGCTAAGCACTGTAATACCTTTAAAATCAACACACCTAAGCGTATAGCCTCATTCTTAGCCAATGTCATGGTAGAGTCTATCTTCTTAACCACCATGCGCGAGAACTTACGCTATTCAGCAAAAGGCTTAGCCAATACATGGCCTAATCGATATTCTCAGACAGGTAAAAAAGGTGGTTTACCTAATGCTAAAGCAAATGCTATTGCTGGTAACCCTATGGCCATTGCTAACCATTGTTATGCTAACCGTATGGGTAATGGTTCTGAAGCTACTGGAGATGGATGGAAACATGCTGGCAAAGGCCCTATCCAATTAACTGGTAAAGACAATTACATTCGTTTCTTTAAGGAGAATAACCTACCCCTTAACACAGACACTGATAAGCTTCTAGAGCCTGATTTAGGCGCATTAGCAGCTTGTTGGTTCTGGAGTAAAGCCAATATTAACGCTAGTGCTGATGCAGGTGATTTTGATGGTTGTTGTGATAGAGTAAATATTGGTCGTAAAACCAAACCTATTGGTGATGCTCACGGCTATACTAACCGTAAGAAGGTTTATAATGTCTTATTACCTTACTTAGAGAATAATCTTTCTAACTTACTAAAAGACGGTGGTACTATTCCTAATGTACCTGCTATGGAGATTATCAGTAGTATTCAAGAGATTGAAGAAGCTGAGTATAATGGTGAAGTAGAAGAATCTGTAAGTACCTTTGAAGAATTGTAATTAACTTTAATTTTTAAAATATAATTTTTTTATTATAGTTTACTCTATATGAAAGAAGTAGTAACAAATAGCAATCCGAACCGTAAATGCTTTTCCCCTTTCGTTTGTCATTTACTAGAAATTGCTATCTTGGTGGAATAAAGGACGAATCAATCTTTTACCTTTACAATCCACAGTAAGAACCTGATATACATCGGTTGTATCATGTCCTAATGCATTCCTTTATACTACTTCTTTCAACCTTATTCTAAATAAGGGTTTGTTACCTTAACAACACGTATCATCCGTGGTGTACGTAATAAGCAAAGCTTCAGAGTAGTACGGGGCCTTAGGGAAACGAGAAGTAGACACGTCCTTCCTGTCGGGGATCGGCAGGCGCTGAGCATGACCAGAGCGTAGTCCATACAACAACATCATTAACAAAAACAACACCTTCAACTAAAACAAAAATATCAACGTCAAAAAAATTATCATCATTAACATTAACTGCTTTATTATATTAGATTTGTTTTTGGTCGGCTCAGGGGTGGTGTCCCTGGGTCGGCCAGTGCCATGAATATGGTATATTATCTATAAATTAAAAATATAGAAACATATACAATTATGGTGTAAAGACACAATAGTCTTTACTTTATATAAAGGAATTACCGATGGAAAATGTAGGTGAAGTGTTTTCTACGGTAGTAGTCATTATCTTAATTGTATTGATGGTGATTAACCGTGAATGACATCATGACCATCTTAGTCTATATTATCTTGATTATCTATTTCTTGATAACAGGATACTTATTTTATAAACTCTATATCCCTAAAAGGAAATCAAAATGAAAGCTTTATTCCAAAGTTTGTTTTCACTGTTTTCTAAAAAACACCATTTGGACGATATCGATAAATTGAAAGAAATCGATACTATCTTAACCCGAGCAAATCAATTAGATGGTAAAGATGGTTTTACCTTATCTAATGGTGATACACTTGTTGATAATGACAATGTTATCGTAATGGGTTGGCATATCTATTGTAACCCTCAGCAACTAAGAGAAGTTTTAGAAGGTGTCCCTAAATACTTGGCTCGTATTCGTGCTGAATCTAGCACTGATATTGACGTATACGGCAATGAGATTAAATATTTCCGTGAAGAATATCGTTTTACCATTGAATTCAACAAAACAAATGTATTCATCTTTACATTTGAAACTGCTGAAATGGTGTAAAAAATGATTAAAGAAGTCTTAATCAAAAATCGTTTACAAGAATGTGCTTTTGTAGACGATAACTTAGAAGAAATTGAAACATGGTTACTTCGACATGGAGTAGAGTCTTCTATCTGTAATACAGAAAAGAACATTTACGTTGATTCTTATTACGGAGAAATGAAAGCGGTCAAAGGCGATGTTATTGCATTTGTTGATGACCACAAGACAGGTGAAATCATTAAGAAACCTATCGTCTTCTCAAAACGTGGTTTTGAACTACTCTTAGAACAAACCCGTTAATCTTAAATCTTATATAAAGGAAACCAAAATGTTTACTAACTTGAAACCTATCTTCGTATCCTCTTTATCTAATGAGATGTATGGTCTTTATAAACTCTGTAAAGAAAAAGGATATAAAGAATATCCTGATTCTAAGGAATACTCACAACCAGAAGCCTACGGGGTATATAAAACACTTACCCAAGAATATCTGGTACCTCTTTATAGCGAGTGTACTATTGACCCTATTACCATTGAAGACGGTGAACCTACACTGAATATTGGTAGCTTATTGGCAGAGTATTCTACCAAACATGGATTCACCAGTACCTTTGGCAATGACTCTTTATTCTTGATTAAAGAGTAATTTCATTAACCTTCTGTTTCAGGGTTTAACAGAAGTAAATAACTTAAACCCAATCCCCCCCCTCTAACTAAACACTTTACTTGTAAAAAGGAAATCAAAAAATGACTAAAATGACTAACATTGCCCTGGCCGTAATTGCTGCTGCAGCTTCTACTACTGTGTTGGCAGACAATTCGGTAACAGGTACTTATCAAGTTGTACAAGGCGATAAAATTACTGTAACTGGTAGTGGTAATACTACTGTAGGTACAGCATTGGTAAACAAAGGTTTGTCTAATACCGCATTTGGTATTAACAGCTCTGTCGAAGGTAAAGACAGCGTAGTAGGTGGCCAACGTGCAGAAGTAAAAGGTAATATGTCAGTTGCTATTGGCCATCACGCCAAAGCATTGAATTCAATGAGTTCTGCATTTGGTTCCGAAGCAAATGCTAGTGGTGAATCTTCTACCGCTATCGGTAAAGGTACCCTTACTGAAGGTAAGGCTTCTACCGCTGTAGGTGCACATGCTTACGGTAAAGGAAACTCTTCTGTAGCCATGGGTCTTCACGCTAATGCGCTTGGTGGTCAATCTACTGCTATTGGCCAAGCTACTCGTGCTGAAGGCGACCAATCTACTGCTATTGGTTCTGGCGCTACTTCTACTTCTCGTTTCTCTGTGGCTGTAGGTACAAATGCTAAAGCCAATAATGAGCATGATGTGGCTATTGGTTCTTTCTCTACTACAGAGAAAGCCGTAGGTACTGCTACTGCTGAAGTAAACGGCATGACCTATGGTACATTCAAAGGTCATCGCCCAGTAGCTACTGTATCTGTAGGTGGTAAAGGTAGTGAACGCACTGTCACCAATGTAGCAGCTGGTCGTATTACTGCTGAATCTACTGATGCTATCAATGGCTCTCAACTCTATTCTGTTGCTACTAAAGTAAGCGATAATGTGAAAGCAATTGAAACCTTGAAAGATGGTGTTGCTACCAATGCTAGTAATATCGCTATTAATGCCAACCACATCAATAGCAATACTCAAGCAATCCAAGGTATCAACAATACCATCAACCAGCATACTACTTGGAACGAAGCTCAAGATGTACAAATCAATGAGCTGCGTAAACTCGTGAATGGTTTGCATGGTGACAATGCCGAATTGCGTAAAGAAATCCATGATAACCGCCGTGAAGCGCGTGCTGGTATTGCTGGCGCTAACGCAATCGCTGCAATCCCACAACCTCACGCTCCTGGTCAAACGGCTATCGGTGTCGGTGCAGGCTACTTCAAAAACGAAGGTGCGGCAGCTGTTGGTGTTTCCCATATTTCTGATTCTGGTAAATGGGTATCTAAAGCTGGTATCAATGTAGACACTCGCCGTAACATCGGTATTGGTCTTGGCCTCTCTTATGTATTCGGTGGCGTAAAAGTACCTGTACAAACCAAAGAAGTGGTACATGAAGTGGTACGTGAAGTGATTGTGCGTGAAGTACCAGCTCAACCTACTACTAAACGTATTCGTGGTTAATTGAAGTAAGCTACTAGAGTGGATTTATTTCCACTCTAGTAGTATTATTTTTTATATAAAGGAAATTAAAAAATGATTAATTTGAACGATAACCAAAACTATTACATTCAACGTATTAGTAAAAAATATAAAGAAGATTTTGAAAGAGATTATGGTTCATCACTATTCTTTAGCCTGGACTATATGGGTTCAGCTGAATATGAATTCGGTGCCGTAGGTGATACTTTCAAATTCCTTCGTGAACGCGTCGGTGAATACGAATTTAAAACATGTGATTTTAAAGTAGTTTTATCCGGTAAAGAGAAAGCTACTAAGTTATTTGCATTTATTCCTAAAGGTGAAGATGTAGGTTATATTTCCAATTTACTTAAAAAGATTTACGATTACAAACACCGTACTAAAGAAGGAACATATATTCAAGATATCCATGATCTTGATAATAAAGCAGGTTGGCCTGTTACGTGTGCATGGCTTAATTTGCGTGTGGATATGTACGCTAGTAATGAGATTCCTTGGTTTGTATCTGCTGACCCTATGGTTGCTTGGTATTTCTATAAACTACTTATTGTAGATGTAACCAAAGATAAAGAACAGAAACAAATCTTTGACAATATCTCAATTGGTCAAAAGGTTATGTATCCTTACTTTAATGGTAAAGAAAGTTTATTTGAAGAAGGTGAAGTAATTGGGTTTAATGAAGATTCAATTACAGTTAAACGATTCAATAAAAAACTTCGTTTCCATTGGCGTCAAGTAATATTCACCAAATAGATTACAGAGGTAGGAATTCCTACCTCTGTAATTACTCTTTTTTTTTTAATTAATATTGTGATAGTTAAT
>ERZ773024.3-NODE-3-length-107253-cov-5.291097_pt1 | contig 107253 bp, 132 predicted proteins | sample MGYA00511667_ERZ773024 | MGnify/ENA primary metagenome ERZ773024 (study PRJEB29015, sample SAMEA2738117) | human oral metagenome | biome: human oral; feature: human-associated habitat; material: saliva | place: China | collected 2258 ... | reverse complement strand
TGTGAATGATTCACGTTTATGATGCGTGTGATGGAGGTTGTAGGGGGTCATGGTTGCAGAGCCTTTCGTGTGATTGAATAGATGCCAACGTAAACAAGAATCGCTACAAATACTGGCGTGTTGTAGTACGTGGCAACCATAAGACAAAGCAAATTCGATACCATGAGCGTAATTGATTGCTCATACTTCGTGTAGTCGTGGTCGTAATAATCCTCAATCGTTCGTGGACTTAGAAAGTATGCGATACTTGCTCCTAGTGGTATGGAGAGCAGATACAACAGATTCATGTCAATCACGGTAATGTATGCTGCAATTGCAAGCATAAGCGCAAGCTCCATGATTGGTACGATAATGAGGTGTAGTGGATAGTGTTTAGGGGTGTGCATTGTTGTGTGTGCTTCTTTCTACTTCGGTGTGCCATTAAACATTTAATAACGGCGATACTAACAAATAAATGATGTTTGATACGCCCGTAATAAACAATGGCAAAATCAGTAAACCTACATCGCTTCCGATTAAAATCTCAATCGTGCTGCCGATAGTATGTAACACTGATGCACCATCGTCATCAGAATATACTTCTTGCATTGTGCGTGCAAGTATGAGAAGCGTAGCTGCTGAAAGATATGCTGTCAAGAGTAGGATTGGCTGCATTGTGTTTTGAATCATAATGGTCACTTCTTTCTATTCATAACTCCAAGAATTGGGGGCTGCATGCCCGTGAGCCAATACTGAAAACTCGTTTAGTACGCAAAGTAAGCGGTCATCAATAGCGTTTGCTTCTTTGTATTCATTCTTTGATGGCTTTTTAAATTGAAGTTCAAATATTGCGCTAACGGCGACCTCTACTTCAACGTCGAGCTTTCCGTCTTTCTCGTCATGATTATAGAGACTAATCCACTCATCACTTAGAGACATCTTGGTAATGCGGGTGCAATCTTTGTCAAGGCTGAACTTTTCAGCGGTTCTGCATAGAACGTCTTTGATGTGTGCGAGTTCTTCTTGATATGCTGGAAGTCCGTCTGCTTCGGTTTCATCACCCTCGCCATATGGAATTGATTTGAGTCCGAAGTCCTTACATGTATACTTACGTCGCTTATCTACATATACAAATGTGAAATTGACTTCTACTGTTTTTACTGTTGGCATGATTTTACCTTCTTTGTTTTCTGTTTTTCTATGTTGCGTAATTTTACCCAAACATGTATCATGGCAGCTACTGCTCCTGCGGATAATGTCCATACAATCCACATTGTAATTGTGCTTGGCGCGTTTAGCGTATCGCCGAAACCGTCTGTTAATAGATTATTTGATACAATTTCTAGGAGTTGCGTCATTGAGATATGCCAGAATTTAGGAATGACAATGTTTGCAATGGTAAGTCCAATTACGCATGCGGTTGCCATGTAAAACCACATTGCCCAGAAATACAGTGTTAAATTGGCTTCTGATTGTGAGCAGCGTCCGTTTTCATAATCGTTGAGTGTTTGTTTGATGGTATTGTGTACTTCTTTTGCTCGTTTGCTGAATAGCATTTTGCAGTAGATAGCTATGATAATTACATGTAAGCAGAAAACAGCGTACTTGTCGGCAAATGATACCACAATAGCGAATCCGTCTGTGAGTACGAAACCAAGGTAATTTGTGATGTTATTTGTCAAAGTAGCAAGCGTTTTGGCGATAGTGCTTGCTACGTATAACGCAGTGCCATTTGTGTTTGTTGCGGCTACTATGACGAGCGCAATTATGGCGACTATGCTATAAATGGGTGGGTAACGTTTAGACATTAGTTGATGCTCCTTTTAGTTGTTAGTCATCCAAATATGGTCTTGGTACATCTACTAATTTGAACATGCTAAAAATCAAAGCAAATACGATGATAAAGCTGATGGCGAATGCTGCTACGAACGTTGAGCCGAAGCATACTGCACCAATCATCGTTGTGTCTGATGAATTAATTCCCCAGCACTGTGTTATGGCAAATTGATAAAAGTTCGGGACAAGGATGTTTGCGATAAGGATTGACAATACTAATGCGGATAGAGAGTAGAGTGTAGCTACAATGCCATCGTGTTCCTTTGCCGCCTTGATTACCTTGGTATAACTTTCATCACCAAAATGGGTTTCTTTTGGTTTATACTCGCCGATTGTTTTGAGAGCTGCATGATACCTGGTTTTAACATCTTTGCTAAACAAATGTTTACCATAGAGCGCAATAATGACAACGTGGAGTGTAAAGATTGCATACTTGTTGTAAACGTCAACGATGAATTTACCAGCAGCATTAAAGAAATCATACATTGCATAAATAGCTACGGTTACGGCAGTCTTAATTGCTTCTGGCAGCCACGGAACCATATTGCTAATTGGATTTGGCAACATGAAAATGACTGCAACCGCAAATAGAATTACGTTGAAAATTGGTGGGTAACGTTTAGACATTAGTTGCTTCTTTCCTTCTTATTGAATATTCAAGTATTTGCGACAATCGGTAAATACAAACTGCTGAATACGATTTAGGTCAACGGTGCTTTTTTTCTTCTTGAAGTGTCCCCAAAATTCTTCTTCCATGAGGTCGTTTAGGCAAAGGTTGAGGAACATGCCGATTGACTTTTTGTCATTTACCCATTCATCCATGTCGAGCGTGTTCATAACCTTTGCTTGGCATTTGCTCATAAACGCATCTGTGCAGAATTTATCTACAAAATTTTCTTCATCTTGTCCAGCAAGAACAGGTTTCTTTGGCATGGATTTTTGCTGGAGGTATTCATCGCGTACAATCTTCGCAATTTGGATATGACCGTATTTGTCTCTGAAGCTGTAATTCTTGATAACGATGCCCTCACCTTTTGAATTTGGTTTGAGGTTGTAATCAGTTTTGTCAAGACATGATTGAATTTCCTCGCGAGACGGATTATGAAATGTTCCAATTACAGGAATAATTTTGTCATAGTCGCCAAATTCATTCTTGTAGTCATCGTATGGGATATACTCATCCGTTGTTGTGTCAAATACATCAAAGATGAAGAATCCATGATTAAGATAATCTTTGATGTGACCAGGGAATCTCTCGCCATCGGCACCGAGCCATTCGCCATATACGATATGGTCGGGGTGCGATTCAAGATACTTAATAATCTGCGGAAATTCTTTCTCTCCATTAAGTGTGAGGGTTTTGTAGAAATTAGCATTGTCTTTGTTAATGTTAATCTCGCGCGTGCGTGAGCCAGCATGGACAGTGCCGTCTTTCATGAACAGGCATGCGTTTGTACCGTCCAGCTTTGGCATGACAACTACATCTCCGCAGAGGATGCCTTGAACCTCGTCTTTATCAATGCGTAGTACGTGTGTGTATGACTTATACTGTGCCATATTAGTTCCTTTCTTCTTTGTACAAACAAAGTGTAGCACGATTTCTCATGCTACACAATATTTACATAAAGTTTTTTTGTGCGTGATTTATCGGCGCAGCTTGCGTGCTGTTGCGATAATGGTTAGTCCAGAAAGAATCATACCGCCGAGCATTGCAATAGATGTTGCGTTATCGCCTGTGTTTGGCAGAACAGCGGTCTTGCTGCGAGTAGATTTCTTCTGCTCGGACTGTTTAGGCGTTTCCTCAGATGGCTTCTGTGGCTTCTCAGATGGCTCGGAAGGAGTCTCTGGGGTAGTTGGAGTTACAGGAGTCCCTGGTTTGTTTGGCTCTGGGTTAACAGGAGTCGTTGGATTCTCTGGTTGTGGGTTGACTGGATTCTCTGGCTGAGGATTGTCTGGCACAACTGGAGTATCTGGATTGTTTGGTGTAGGTGGATTCTCTGGCTCTGGAGTTGGCTCTGGAGTTGGCTCTGGGTTTGGAGTCGGAGTTGGCTCGGGAGTTGGCTCGGGAGTTGGCTGTGGCTGTGGGTTCACAGGCTCGTCTGGATTGACTGGTGTAACAGGATTATCTGGGTTAGGATTGTGGTTATCACCATTATCGCCAGGGTTCTCAGTGTTGCCATTGTCGGTATTACCAGGAGTCTCTGGAGTTGCTGGGTCAGATGGGTTCTCAGTACCATTGCCACGACCGCCAGAGTTAGCAGCTACATAAGACCATGCGCTAGAGCGAGTACGCTCGGTTGAAGTGAGTGTGATTGAGTTATCAATATGGTCTGAGAATGTAGTCTCATATTCAATCCAGTACATGTTGTTCTCGTCAAATGGAAGTGCAGACAAGTCCCATGCGAATGAGTGACCGTCCTCAGCAATTACTGGCTTAGTGGTACTATCAGTAATCTTTACCCAACCTGGGGTTGGAAGTACATTGCCCTTGCTATCCATCATAACGCGGTAAATGCGGAATGAGCCAGGAACATAGGTTGAGGAGTTCTCAATAGTGTCAGTAAGATTGACATTATGAAGCGTAGTACCAGCGTTGTTGAGACGCACCTTCCAAAGGACGGTGTTATGGTCGGTCTTAACTCCCCACTTAGCGATGTTCTCGTCAGTAAGCTCGCCATCGGTGAACGCACTGATATTGATGTCACTCGAGAAGTGAGTATTGAGGTCAACTACGCTGAGTTTCTGGTCGCCTTGTGGTGTACCAGCCTTCATGTGTGCAGCAAGCCAAAGAGTGCCGCGAATGTCGGACTTGTTCTCTACCCAGTCATTGAAGGTAATGCGAACACGACCTGGGTTTCCCGCTGTGACGTTTGCGGTTCCCATCTCAGTGCCGTCTGGTGCGTAAATTGGGAATGATGTTCCCTCTGTTGACGGGAATTTTAGCTGCGTTGGCAGCTCAAGCTCAAGATAGTCGCCGCTATGTACGTCAGCGTCCTCTTGTGTTACTTTCCAACCAACTTTAATGTAGAAGTCTGAGTTAGTATTAACTCGTGTGATGGCTTCCTTGTTGAGGTTGGTTAGGCTAAACTCTGTAATGGTTGTCGCCACGGGCGATGTTGCAGCAAGTGCTGGAACAGCTAGTCCAACCATTGCTACGAGAGTTAGCAAAAACAGTTTTACTTTTCCTAGCATTTGTTACATCCTTTCTTTTTGATGAACTTTGTACGTATATCGTAACAAATTACTTCTTGTATTACTTATAGTTCACAAAATCCGCATATCAAGTATAACAGAAACTCCCTAGCTATACCACTAGGGAGTTTGCTATCTCGATATTATTTTTTCTTCTTGCGAATACCTAATGCTACAAGAATTGCTCCGATTGTTCCCAGAACACTCGATACTGTAGCAGTATCTCCCGTGTTTGGAAGTACAGATTTCTTAGTAGTAACATGAGTCTCATTCTTAGTAATCGAATCGTTCTTAGTTACTTCTTGTGTTTGAGCTGGAGCTGGAGTCTCGTGGCTTGAGTCCTCAGTTGGAATTACAGGTTGAGAAGGCTCTGGCGTAGGCTCTGGCGTAGGCTCTGGCTCGGTGATAATGTTAGGCAGGTCGCCGCCGTTAAAGACAGCATAGAACACGCCGCCCTTTTGGGTGTTTGGGATTCTTTGACCTGGCTTAACGCTTTCACCTGTGAACATATTGGTAAAGCCGATGACAGGACTGCCGTTCTTGTCTACAAAGTTAGTTGGAGCCTTAATTTCACCAGCGTCTGTTGGAACGTTGGTAAATTGTTTTGATGCACCATCAATAAAGGTGATGTCGTCGTTTTTCGCCCACTGGATATACTTGGTAAAGGTAATAATCTTTTTACCAGCATTATCAATGGTTTCTGTCTTAGCACCATCGGCTACTGGATATGGCATTTCTGGCGCTGGGGTATCAGCTTTGTCATCTTGTGCGTGAACACTAACGCCGACGATACGATAACCATCACGCTTAAATGTTTCCTCAATGGTTGGCGGGAACACACCGCCCATGTCGTTCTGCTCAGAGGTGACATCAAGAGTTGTTGTACCATCAGTAGTTGTGCCACCATTGCCATCAATGATGTAGCGAGTTATTACGTCAGCATCGGGTGTCGGCGTTGGAGCGTCTGCTTCAAAGATTGGCGTGATTGCGTTGAACCACGTATCGGCTCGCGAGTAACGGGTTGCTCCGTCAGCCATAATACGAGTATGTGTCAGCTCAGCAAGTGAGAGAACTGCGTTGCCATCGGTTGTGAAATTGACGGGTACATCTTGGTTGTACTTATCGGTACGGAACGCCTTGATGTGGTAACCTTCTTTAGTTGGCAGAGACGCCTTTGGAATGGTGAAACCATTACCCATATCCTCGGCAGTTGGAGCGAACACGACTGCTGGGTCGTTTGACACATACTCGCCATTGCCTTTGTTTACTTGCAGCTTAAAGTTATCGTATGCCGCCCATGATTTCATCCAGGTAGCTGCGACGCCGCCGTATTTTTCCTCGTTGCCATCTATGTCTTGGGTACTAATATTGAACGTATCGTGAACGTTGATGTGCGTCACGCCGTTCTCATCAATAGTATAAGGCAGCGAATCTGAGTAGTCATCTTCCCACGAGTTAGTTTCGTAGTTACCAGCAGCGTTATCAATCTTGGTGTAGCCTGTCATAGCCATGCCACCTTGATTAGGATTGAAGTTAGCTTTGAAGGTAATGTCATCGTTGCTCTTGTCATAGGTCAAAACGGGTACGGTGAAATCATCCGTGTTCTCATCTTTAGAACCGTTACCCGAAATAACAATGTTAACTTTGGTTGTCGCGCCGTTGTCATTTGTGTAGGTAATATCACCGTTAGCGTCTGGCGTTAGAATATCACCAGTGTTGGCAGCCGAGATAGTTGTCGGCGTTGCCGTATCAGTTGTCTCGGCAATAGCTGGCGCAGCGGTTGCGATAGTTGCAATCATGCCAAGCGCAAGACCAGCGGTTACTGCCATATGTGCTTTATGTTTGTTCATTTAACCATCCTTTCTTATTTGATTTTTGCCGATTGTTCGCTCAAGGCATTTTAAGCCAGCTTCGTGGTATTGTTCTCCGCCTGTTGAGAAGCAGTAGTCCTCTAACACGATTGGAGTAATAGTACGGTCAAATAGTCCGACCGCTGTTGCAAGTACACAAGCATCTGTGTCTAATCCGCAAATATACGCTTCACCAATTTCTTCATAGTCGTTTAATTGTGTAAGCAGTTCAATGAAATCGTCATTAACGCAACCGTACGTTGTTTTCTTAAACGTCGTGTCAACTACTTCTTTGAGTGGCTCATATAGGTCAGTTTCGTCTGGCGTTTTTAGGTCAGACCAGTTAAAGTACTTTTCATACATACGTCCTGTGTAGTTGAGGAATTTTGTTGCAACAATTTTATCAAATTTACCGCTCTTAGCAAGAGCCACGATTTGATTTGCTTTCTCGACATGTTCTTGCGTTTTGATAAATCCGTTTTGTACGTCAACAACAATCAGTATCTTGTTGTCCATTTGTGTCTCGTTTCTATAAGATAAAAGGCTCCCACCGCGCGTGGGTGAGAGCCTTAGAGGTTAGTACATTAAACGGGCTTACTGATTCTTACGCTTACGAGAAAGTCCAAGTGAAGCAAGAATCGCTCCGATACCTGCGATGATACCTGTTGCGGAAGCTGCGTCGCCTGTGTTAGGAAGCGCGTTCCTACGAACTCGCTTGCGTACCCAATGTCCCTGTGGAGCGTTATCGGACTGAGTGGTGGTTCCGCCGTTACCAGTATTGATATACTGTGGCTCACCTTGAGTATGGTGAATAGGAATACCCAAGTAGTTATCACCATCGGTGCCAGGAGTTACTGGATTATCTGGTGTTACGGTACCAGTTCCGCCACCAGGCTCACCAGGAGTGATGTTACCGTTGTGTCCACCAGGAGTATCTGGTGTTGGTGGGGTAACTGGATTGTCTGGTGTTACCTCGTCCTTTTGCCATACAGCATAGACGTTATAGACAACAATGACCTTATGTGGGTCTTGTGGGTCTGTCATCTCGCTACGCTTACCGATACTCTTGAGGTTAACCATGTTGTTGTTAACAATGACATTTACCTCGGTGTCGAGACCATTTCGTGACCAGCCCTTGAAGGTATAACCCTCGCGAGTGAATGTTGGTCGAACTGGAAGGTCGGTAGCAGATGGGTCGCCAGAGATTGCGTACACAGTTTCACCGTGCTCGCCCTTACCACCATTAGCGTGGAAATGGAGCTGAATGTGAGAAACATTCTGAGGATAGTTCTGTGTTGGGTCGTAGTCTGGTGGAGTGGCTGTTACATAGTCAGCAACAAATACCTTATCCTTGATGGAGTCAGCGTCATAATGACCACCTGGTAGCAGAATGACCGTACCATCGGTTGAAATCCAACGCTTAACCATAGTACCGTCAGCGAGAGAGTACTCGCGGTTAGGCGCTACAACGTCAGCGTGCTCACCTGTGTTGGTAACGCTAGTCTCACCCTTGTTCAGCTTACCAGAGTAGAACATAATGGTGTTTTTACCTGCGACTGGCTCAAGAGTTGGTGGAACGCCGTCAGTTGGGACGTGCTCGCCAGTGCCAGGAGTAGGTGGTGTAACTGGGGTGTCTGGTGTTGCAACCTTGTAGACTGCATAGACCTTGTAGACATGAACTACGCTACCGTCAGTATCGTTCTCAACGGTGAATCCAACGCTGGAGAAGTCTACGTGGTCGTTACCAAGAACAAAGGTAGTGGACGCACCTGGGTCTTTTGCCCAACCAACGAAGGTGTAGCCAGCCTTCTCAGCCTTTGGAGCTGCAACGTTAGTGGCTTCTGCTGGGTTAGCATTAGCAATGGTTGAGGTTGTGTCGGTGGAGCCAGTAATGGTGCCTCCGTTTGCGTCAAAGATGTAAGTGTTCTTATGCTGTGTAGCTGGAGCGTTCTGCTTCCAGATAGCATAGACCCTGCGAACATGAACATCGGTAGTACCGTCAACGGACTCGTCGGCTGTGATACCAGAGAAGTTTGCGGAGTTTACGCCGAGAGACTCTGCTTCGGTTGAAGTGTTAGAAGCTCCCCAACCGACAAAGGTGTAACCATCACGAACCATAGCAGGTGCAGAAATTGCAGCTACATCGCTATCATTACCACGAACGACGGTGGAGTGAATTACGTTTGCGTCATCTGCAACGTGACCACCATTGCCCATAAAGACGTAACGATACTCGTCGGTACGTGTCTGGGAGTTGTCCTTCCAAATTGCATAGAGGGTATAAATCTCGTCGGTCTTACCAGGAAGAGCGCCGTCTTTTGTGTGACCTGGAATGTGCTCCGCATCGCGGATGCCCATTGCTTCGGTGAGAGAGCGCGCAGATGCTACAGTGCCATTTTTATCATAAGAGAAACCAGCAAGGGTGAATCCATCACGAGTCATCTTAGTTGCAGCCTTTACGTTAGGCATGTCAGCTGGAAGGAAGTCATGACGTTCGTTCATGACATCAATGCCGCCTTCGAAATGACCACCATTAGCGTTAATGACGAGTCGATACTGAACATCGTCGTTGCCGTCCTTTGGCTGCCAGACTGCGTGGAAAGTCTCACCGTTAACGGTATCAATCTCACGAGTCTCACCTGGAGCCATTTCATCGCCGCCGTTGACGTCAGTTACCCACTTAACAACCGTGCGACCGTCTGGGTCTGTGAGACCAGATGGCGCGGTTACGGTAGTACCTTGAGCGCCAACGAACTTTGTGCCGTTGAGAGAAACGTCACTTACGAACTGAACAGCCATCTTGTCGGTAGGGACACCATCACGAACGTTTGGAATGTTATCCTGAGTGAACGTGATGTGTGTGGATGTAGGCGCTGTGGCTGGGTTTGCAGGTGTTGGATTTGCTGGAGTTGGAGTCGCGCTCTGCTTCCAAATAGCGTATACGGTATGGTACACGTGACCGTCATGGTCGCGCTCAAGAGTCATCGGATTCTCGCCAGCTATAACGGACATAAAGTTAACATTAGTTACTCCGAGGTTTGACATTGCGTCAGATGTGGCAGCCTTACCCCAACCAACGAAGTCATATCCGTCACGAACAACGGTTGGTGCTGGGACATTGTTGTCGGTCGTACCAGATGTTGCTGGTACCTCAATGATTGTGTTGGTACCGCCAGCTGCGTGACCGCCATTAGCGTCGAAACGATATACTGGCTGCTCAGTCTCGCCAGTAACGGTCAGCTTAATCTGGTAAATCGCATAGAGCTTGCGTGTGTGAGTTACGTTGCCACTTACATCTGTAGTATCAGTAACCTGTGCCTGGCTTGCGTCAACGGTATACACACCCTTAATACCTTTAGAGTCGGTATATGAAAGGTCTGCCCAACCAACAAATGTCATGCCTGGCTTAGATGGTGTAGCTGGAGAATTTACAGACGCGCTATCTGAGTCAAGTGTGACAGTCTTAGTAGTCGAACCGTCGGCAAATGAACCACCATTGGTGTCAAATACATAATCCCACTTCTCGGTGGTAGCTGTTGGCGCAGCTGGCGGAGTTGCTACTTCTGGTGTTCCAGCCGTTACTGTAGAGGTTTCCTCAGTTGGAGTAATTGCTCCTGGTGTGGACTCCTCTGTAGACGCGGTTGGTGCAGCTGGTGTCTCAGTTTCCGTGGTAGCTGGTTGAGGGGTCTCAGCGGGTGCTGGATTAGCTGGTGCCGCGTTAGTAGTTGGCGTTCCAGTATCAGCGGTTTCGGCGAGAGCTGGTGTTACTGTGGAAATGACGGTCGAAAATGCCATCACGCCCGTTACAATGCCAGCGGTAATTCGCCTTTTAGTTTCATTCTTGAAAAAATCAGCCATACATTTCCTTTCTACGTGGCTGCATAAGCATAAAGTTATTATATCACAAGTCCTACATACCGCGCAACTGCGTGTTTAACATAATTTTTAAGTAAATTGTTATGCGGAAGACGCGAGCTAACATTTGTTAACCCTCGTCAATATTCAGCATTGTTTATTTGTCTACGTGGATTCTCACGCCGTTTGGTTGCATGAAAGTCTTTTGACGAACAAGCGAAGTGATTACTCCAATGACTGAATACCCAATCGGATAAAGCTTTTCGTAGGACTCCTCGCCTTCAACAATTACGTCAAAACTGACATTGAGTTCTGGTTTGTAGTGCATACAAAGCGGGTCTGATTTAGTCATAGTAAACGCGCCATCGAAGTCGCAAATTTTTGCGCTCTGAAACTTACAATCGTACCTATAAGATTCTTTCACGCCTTCTACAGCGGCGTCAAGATTCTCATCAAGTAGCTCAAGGAACTCAATTACTGGATACCCAAAAGCGTATACAGAACCTTTAATACAATTGAAATCGTTTGCATCGTCTCTCACTAAGTCGTATAAGAGGTCGCGTTCTGGGTTGCAAACAAGTCGATTCAAATGTTCACTATTGTATGGATATGAACTATTTTGAACAAACTCACTCCTTGGGCTTATAACTACGTCGGGGAATTTCCAAGTTACATTGCAAGAAAATTTACGATTCATTTTACACCGTTTCATTAGATACGAACATTACAATTGTGCGTGCATCGTGACCGTAAGCCGCATAACCACTACACGTAACAGCAAACATCACTTTGTGATGACCGTCAAGACGTGAGACAATATCTGCGGAATCGTTCTTTGCAGTTGCATTCTCGTAGAAGTCTTTTTCCCACTTAGCGAGCCTTTCTGGACTCATAGTTGGAGTGTTGCGAACATCTGTATAGTTAGCGTCAACCTTCATTGCGGCAACTGGCGTATAAGTGCTCGTCCAGTTTACCTTATCCCACCAAGTTAGCGTGCCAAGCTCATTAAAGTTAGCCTGGGTAAACTTTTCTCCAAGGTCGTGGAACATAGTTCCCGCGTTCATTTTGTGTCCATAAATAATCTTAGTTGGATTAGTTAGGCTACTTTGATTGTCGAGGAATACCGTGCCAGATTGGGAGTAGTTTCCCCAAATATCGCGATACAGATAATATTCCTCGTCGTTTGCTGGCGCAATTCCTACGGGGTTGTTTACGCGCGTTCCGTCGATTTTAACCCACGCCTTAGCATCTGGCGCTTTCTGAGCGAGCTGGTCTGGGTTAACTGGCGCGTCATTCGCTTCAATCAAGTTGCCAGCATCATCAAACTGAGCTGTGTTATCTGGCTCAACGTCAGAATACAAGTCCTCAATAGCTTGACCTTGCAACACGGGCGTAACGTACTGAAATGCCGAGTAGCCAATGAGTACAACTCCAATAATCATCGTGACTATTGAAAAGAAAATAGCTATCCTACGCTTGAGTTGTTTGTTCATTTCCCTCCTTCTACATATGAATAGTGCCTACTCAATTTTCGAGTAGACACTATTATAGGCTATATTAAGTTGTTTTGCAATCTTTGTTAAACGCCGAGCAGCGAAGAACCACCAAGGACGTTTGCAAACTGACTGAACTTGCCAGCAGAGTAAATAATGTACACAATCCAGATACCAACAATTGCAGCAATCTTAATAAATGCTTGAGTGTAATTGCCATCTTTGAAATCGCCAAAGATTTTAAATACGAGTGGTACTGAGAAGCCAAGTGCCGCAACACCAATAACGATGGCGATGAGCGCTTCGATACCACTCTGAGTGCTAGTCAGCCATGAGATAATGCCAGAGAAATTCATATTCCCTCCTTTCAAACAATTTTGTAAACGTTTACGTTTATATCAACTCGCGCGCGAGGTTGCAACAGGGTAGTTCTTGCCCGCCCGTTAAGACGGGCAAGATACTTATTTACTTAGTTGGCTTACGCTTTGCATTGAGCTTGTTAGCACGCTGTTCGAGTCGCGCCATCTTGCGCTCCATGCCGTTAGCCATGGCTTTGCGCTCATCGGCACTCTTTCCTGGAAGGTGGTCAACGAACTTTTCTTTGAAGAAGCGTTTTACTTGAGCCTTAGCCTTTCGGTCTTCGCGAATCTTAGCTTGGACTCGCTGCTTAGGCTGAGCTGGAGCCTTTGGTTTAGCCTTAGCTGCCGCCTTGTTCTGTTCAATCTTGGCTGCAACCGAGTCGATAATTCTCTGCTCGCGTGCTGCTGCTTCCTCAGCTTCCTTAGCTTGTTTGGCTGCTTTCAGAGATTGCCGCTTGCTTCTCGGCTTTTTCTTGTTACCCTTCTTGACGTCTTGAACCGTCTCTGGTTCGTCGCCAACATGAGAGTTATCGAGATTCTCAGCACTAGCCTGTGTTACGGCACCGCCGTCAACAACTGCATCAAGAGGAACTGTTGGAGCATTGAGTGCGCCATTAGCGCCAAGACCGTTCATGCCACTCTCAAGTGCAACCTCAGCTGCGTTCTCGGAATTGTTAATTCCGTCTCCGCCTGTAAACTCAAAGTTGTTATAGGCTTTCTTGAGTGCGTTAACTCGGTCGTTGCCCTTCATTTCTAAAGACACGTCTTTGAGGTGCTTGAACGCACTACCTGCGATATTCCCGCCAGAAGGTTTGAAGTTCCTAGCCGTGTCAACCGCATGCTTAGCTGAACTGACTGCCAATGAAGCGCCAACGCTCGCCGCCGTGCTTCTACCGACACTAAGTGCTTCGCCGAGTGAAGAACCGCTCTTATGAGCGTCACGGGCAGCTGTCATGCCATCCTTCATACTAGAAGCTCCAACATGAGCAAGTCCTCGTCCAAGAACTGCCGCGCCAGTAAGACCAGCGACAGCACCAGTTGCGGCACCACCAACAACCTTACCAAGCATGGAGTCTTTCTTGAGTCCGCCGCCAATAGCAGATTCGCCCATCTTCGGCATACCGCTATCGCTGCCATAGAACAGAGCTTTCTTAGCGTTCAGCCAGTCCGAAATCATAGCTGCCACTGAAAGTGGAATGGTAATCATAAGGTCAACAATATTGCAAGTTCTTGATTCTCCACCACCAACGCTAATCTTCATAACTGGGTAGGTCAGAATCGCAACTGAAATGAGTGACAGGAATCCCATAAGAATGGTTGTCATGATAGTTGACACGCCGTTTGCTGCCCAACTGAGGAACGGAATGTTAGCAACCGATGATTGAACACCCGAAGCGGCACCCGTAAGTCCCGTTGTAAGTATCGCGATAAAGCTCGTGAAGAAACTTACGATGATTGAACCAATGATTACCGAGATTGCAAACATCATGAATGAACCAGTTGCGCCAACAAGGTAAATTGCCATGTCAAGCAGTCCAAAGAAGTCGCCTGTGAACTGAGCGCGAATGTAGCCCTTAAATACCTTAACGATTGGGCTAATCAGAACGCCAGTTACCAGTGAGAGTAGACCAAGAAGTGCTGCCCAACCTGCTGCTACCCAAGTGACATTGAGCTTAGCATAAGCACCAACGAGATAGCTGGAGTCTGCTGGGTCTGCGCGTGGAATAACGTAACGTGCAAACTTAGAGGTATTAGTACCAGTGCTCGCGGACTCAGAACCAGGCGTACCGCCGTTATTAGCTGCCTTATAGGTCAGAGATACGAGTTCCTTCTTATCGTTGAAGTTAGCCTTGGACTGGAGCAAGAACACCATTGACTGGTTGGTGAAGTTGTTGCCATTGTCGCCAGCGTTTGCATTGATGTATGCACGAGCGACCATATTGGCTACAAATGGCTCGTCCTTGTCAGAGTCCAGTTTGGTGAGCTTTGAACCGTCCCAAGGATGAACCGCCATGGAGCCTTGTTCAGATTTACCTCCCCAAACGTAAGAGTTTGCGTTCAACTCCTCGTTTGAGCCATCCTTTGCAGCATTTGCTGCATACAGGTAGGTGCGTGGGTTATCAAGAGAAACGCTTGTCACGTTGCCAAGTTTATCGGATGGAAGCGAGATAAACTCAGTTTTGTCTCCATCGCCCGTCGTTTCAATGTCAATTGTTTTAGAGCCGTCGCCATTCTCACCATCGGAAATTTTTGCCTTACCATATGGGGCAATACGGTTTTTGACGTCCTTGTTGCCTTCATCATTTGAGTCGGCACCGTTTTGTGAGAAATCATAGACTTCGCTCAATGGTCGGTCTGCAAGTGTTGAACTATAGTGAGCGCCATAACCGAGAATTTGGTGCTGCATTTCGGGCATGAAGCTCGGGTTTCTACCGACTGCATTGTTCGACGTATCTCCCAAATAAGCAAGGTAATCTTTTACGGTAAATGTCTGATTACCAGCAACGTAGCCAACGAGCTTTTCAATTCCAATATCGTTTGGATTCGAGCCGCCAGCTTTCTTTGAAAGAGCTTCATTAAGAGCCGCTACATCTTTTGAGCCACCAGCGCCGCCATTTGGAAGCAGACTTACATCATAGTTTGTAAGACCTGCGTATTGCAGAGAGTCAACAATCAAGTCATCGTTGATAGTACCGAGTGACTGATATGCTGCTTGGAAGGTATTTCCGCTCAGCGTCGAAAGTCCACTAATAAGAACTACTGCAAATGGGGTTGCAAACAGAATGGTGAGCACTCGAAGACCGAGTTGTCCAGCCTTTGAGAACGCGCTCTTACCCTGTGAAACATTGCGTAGACCAGAAATGAGCGCCATTACGAACAGTGCAATCATAATGGTGAGTGCAAGACCCGCAAATGCACGAATGAGGTTTGCGTCTACGCCAGCGTCCGCAAAGAGCTTTTTGACAGTACCACCAAAAATTCCGTCGTCTGCACCATACTGGGGAGTCATTCCATTAGCAACGCCAGAGGTTGAATCATCGGTCAGACCGAAAACATTAACTGGGTTAATGTTAACGATTGATTGCTGAACGGACTGAACCAGACCGAACGCCATTGCAAATACAGAAGCGCCTAATGCTGCTGGAGCAAGTGCGAGCGTGCCTTGTTTAGCGCCAACGTCCTCGTTATTGTCGAACGACTGAATATATCCGTGTTCGTAAAGAGTTTTAATATTGTTCGCTGCTTTTAAGGCGCCGCCATTAGGGTCTGGGTCTGCAAATGGGTTCATGTTGTTATTCACGCCATATGCGTAATCCAACTTACCTTTGTCCGATGCAATATTGTTGACCCTTGACAACGCGCCCATTGTAACATCGCCACCGCTTGCGCGACCAGCGGTACCCGTGGCAAAGATGTATGCTGCCAGAGCATTTGCTGCGGACGGGGCACCACCATTACTCCAGCCATAAAGCGGCGTTGCATGTGCAACTTGCGCAAATGGAGCCATGAACATTGTCAACGCAAGCATAAGCATAGTTAGAACTTTAGCAAATCCTTTTTTATGACTCATATGGAACTACTTTCACCTCATTCTTAATCTCGTTGTCCAATGTATACACGTCTGTACCATCCTCTCTCGTTAGGTCTTTATTGACGCCCTCTACACTGAGTTTAAACTTCTTTACATCTGGATATTTACACGCAGCTTGTACAATTTTGTAAAATACATTTGATTGTAGTTCGGCTTCAATTCTACGTGCACCGCCAGCGTTAGAATCTTTCACGTCTACACACATGTATGCGATGTAAACGACAATATCTCGTGCGCGGCAATCATATTGTGAATTAGACCATTGTACCACATCGCCTGGGATAACGTCAATTCCATTGTCCTCTTTGATTTCTTTGAGCAACTTCATGAGTTTAATCTCGATAAGGTCGATGGTGGTCTGCTCAGACAGTCCTCGATATGGAATAATTTGGTCGAAACGTCCAAGAAGTTCTGGCGCGAAGCCATTACCCATAATAAGATTCTCTCTTAGTGAACTAAGCAGTCTGTCTGTTTCCGCCTGTTGACCCGCCGTAATAACAATCTGCCCATCCTTATCAAAGTGCATATCATTTTCCGACGTTGAGTGTTTTGTATCATCTTTGAACACGCTTGCACCCGCGTTTGTGGTGGCGATGATGATGGTATTACGCAGTGAAACTTCCATATTCTCAACTCGTCCTTCACGGTTGAGTACTGTGTAGTTAACCATGCCCTCGTCAAGAATATACAGACAATCCTGTTTAAAGGTTTTTGAGCCTTTCTCAAACTCGTCAAGCTGAATGACTGCGTTTGGTTTATGTCTTACAATCTCACCTAGACGCTCGCGGAACAGGTGTGAATCTGCGTCGTTAGCATACTCTGGAACGTTAATCGTCTCCAGGACGCGTTGACCTGGATAGAGTGTTTCCGCTAACGCTTTGACCGATTGAGACTTACCAGTACCAGTTGAACCAGTTAATAGACACGTAAAAATTGGTCTGTTGCTATTCTGGCGTTTTCTAAACGCCGTGGCGTGCAACAGCAAGTTCCACGTATAAAGTGCCACTGGTTGTCCGAGAACCTGTGAACGGATGTTGTTGAACACTTCATCAGCATCAATATTGAATTTAAGCTCAATGGAGAAGCGCTCTTTGAAGATTCGGTCAACGTCGTCTTTTGTTGGCGCTCGATGATGAAGCGTGGCTATAGCAACCATATCTTCGAGCGTATCAAGCGTTTTACGCGGCTCTGCTTCGGATGGTCGGTACGTCTTATTGTTGTCAATAATGTACTCAATTACATCGTCGCTAATGGCATCACAACCGATGGCAACTTTTCTCCACCAATTTCGAGCAATGTCGTGAACGACGTCCCTATCAAGCTCTTGAATCTCAATGCGCTTAAAGCGTTCAGCGAATGGCTCATCAACTGCGATTGTTGAATCGTACTCTCGGCTTGTTGTAGCTGCGATGACGCGAATAGGTGCGCGCGCTAGCTTATCTTTAGCAAGGTCGCCACCAATCTTGGTGCCGTCTCCAAAGATAGTTACGAGCATGTGAACCTCGTCGATGAACAGAAGTACCTTAACTTGGTCATCGTCGAGCGCTTCTTGAGCCTTAGTCTCAAATCTCTTTAAGTCTGCAAGAACATTCGAAATAGCAGCTTGAAGTTTATTTCTATCAAGTGCGGAAAGTGCTCCGAGTGCTAGAGAAACTACGAGGTACTTAGTGTTGCTAATATGAAGGCGCCCCTCGTTAGTGCGCTTTACAAACTCCTCGACAATTGCCGTCTTACCAACACCAGCTTCGCCAATAAGTAGTGCAATTGGGGTAACTGGACGCGCAAGTACCTGCTCAAGAAGCCTAAGCTCGGTATCACGACCAACAACGTCCTGTGGTTGTTCGGCTAGACTTTGAAGCGAATTACCAATTGATTCGTTGTAAGCATCAAATTCTTTAAGCCATTCGTGGCAAAGTCGAGCGCTTTCCCTTAGCCCATCGCTACTAAGAGCGAGTGCAGACAAACTTTGTCGCTCTCGCTCAAAGCATTTTTCAGCAAACTCTTTTTCATGCTGAGACGCACACTCGTCAGAGTATGCGTCAGCACGATTCCTAATTGTTTGCATTACTGGAATGTAGTTATCTATAGTTATCACTTCCCGCTACGATTTAGCTGTTCAACTTCATTAGAGCCGATTACGGTTGCTTTCTGGTTTACATTCTTAAAGAGTGATTTATCAAAAGTGGTTGAATCATATGAAGAATATGTATGAGCTAATTCTACCAGTTTTGCGTTAATATTGTCAAGGTCACTCTGAATGTTGTTTAGTTGTCCCTTGATAGTTGTATTGGTGCTATCGGACTTCAAACGCTCGGTGAGGTCTGCAACTCGTTTTGTCAGTAGCTCCTTCTGGTTGTTCAGAGACGCGTACTGAGAATCCAAATCCTCTTTGAGAGCACCCTTAAACGCCTGGTTATAGAACTCCTCGAAGTTAAACTGACCATCATTGGACAGTAGTGTACCTTTCAAAGTCTGAACCTTATAAGCGTCGCTGTTGATGGCTGGATTCATGGTGATACGGAATCCAATAACGTCAAGCAAGTCACTTTGAACTTCGACTGACTTCGACTTAGCATCTGTATCGCGATAGTTAAAGTTGTTCATTGACGTTCTCAGAATGTTCTGAATGTCAGCGTCACTCAGATTATTGTCGCTTGGGTTTGCAGTCTTAGAGTTTGACGACTGACTTCCACCGTCCTTAATCTGATTACTCAATTGCTCGGTTGCGACGAAATTCTTGTTCATAATGTACACGTTGTATACATCTTGTGTTGGCTTTGGAATTACCAAATAGAAGTCTCCGTTTGCGGCGTATCTACCAAAGAGAACTGGAATCTCTTGACCGACGTGACCATTAAGACCACTTGACGCGACGAATACGCGATAGTCAGTACCCTTTGCAGGAATCTTCAAACCGTCACTATCCTCAATGTGCAAACGAGCAATCAGCACGCTGTTGGACTCATCAGTATAGAGGTTAACAATTTTAACTTGCGCGTTTGAACGCTTGAATTGCATCTGTGTACCAATCGGCGAAGATGAACGCATGAGCATACTTGCATATTGCGTGTTACCTACACCCATCCATACGCCGCCGATAGCTGCAAGGAGCGCACCCGCTACGAACATCGCGTTGTAACGTGAAATAACTTTAGTTCTTGGTGATTTGTCTTTTCTCACGGTGTACTCCTTTCTAAATGAGTGTCGATAGTTTGACAAAATTGTTTACTTGTCCGCGCTCTCTGTGCAAGAGAACCTGGCAAGCTCCGTGTTGTGTTAAACCACTAACAATTACCTGCGAAAGTCCCTCAGTACCAAGGATTCTCGCGTAATCATCGACTTCTTCTGGCATGAGAGCGCCCATCATCGTCCACGAAGGGTCTGCTGCAAAGTTAGTGTAGTACGTGCTCTGCATAGCGAATACGTCAGCATGGTTGGCACCCTCAAAATCAACGCTCGTAGTTGGCGATTTGACCGCATCAAATGTGAAGATAAATCTAATACCGTTATCCTCAGCTCGTTTAATCAGACCGTATGCCATCTTGTTAATCACGTACTTGTGGAGGTTGTCAACGCCGTGAATGACAATGAGGTCGTCAGTGTCAACCGTGCTCAGCGCATAGTTCAAGACGTTCAAAAATTGAGCTTGCTTGACGTTCTCGTCTACGATTTTTGAGAAGTCGTAATATGTGTTGAGTGCGTTGCTTGGAGAAATCTTTGTAGTACTTCCGAAGATTGCTCTGTGTGCGGTCAATGCAGAATCGAGTGTTGAGTGGAGTGCGTGAGCAATCTCTGCTTGATTAGTAGAACCTTTACGACGTGCTTCGTCCTCAAGTGATGTAAAGCTCTGAATGAGGTTTCCCATTGTTGCGTATGCTTCGGGGTGCTTGAGGTTCAAGAAGTTTGTACGCTCTGGATGAATACCTGCATCAGCAGTCCAATACTTGTTGTTGAGGTAGAAACGCATAATTGCGTCGTCTACCTGTGCACGAAGTTTGAATCCGAACTCGCCACTTCTCTCGAACTGATAGTTATTAAGCAGGTCAAAGATGTTTAGTAGTTTATCACGATGCAAACTAAATAGATTAGAAACGTCAGAAAGTTTACCAAAACCCTCAAGTGGGTTGATAGTAACTTTCGATACGTCAAACCAGTTAACGAGTCCATCGGGCAGTTGTTCCATCGTGTGCATAGCGGGGTCTAAATAGTTGAAACCATTAAATACAAAGTGAATAGCCTTATGACCAGCCATACAAATGTCATTTGCCGCAGCTTGAGCGACGATTGAAGATGATGAAAATGGCTTTTCAGTTCGAGCAGCATACAGTCCCATGCGTTCACTCTTTGGAATAACAATGTATGATTCTGCTTGCGTTGAACCTTCAAAATCGAAGATTGCTGCCGAATTTACCAGTGAGAATGAGTCGTCACCAATGGCAACGCCATACGGGTCACACAGCGCTGGGGAAGCTGCAAGGTTAATACCTGCGTAGTTACGGCAAGTTGCAGTATCGACAAACGGTTCCTTGATGAGCGGCGCAAAGATACGAACAAATCGTTCCTTCTGGTCGCCAGCGGTACTATCCCACTTAATGCCGTTATACCTCGACTTGAGAAGTGTGTTCAAATCTTCAATTTGCTCGTCAATTTCTGAACGACTGTTTGATGTGATTACGAGGAAGAATTGATAATACACAATAGAGTCAGTTGTGTTAATCAAACTCTCATAAGCAGTGTAGTTATCAATGTCTCGGCTATCGCGCTCGACGTCAGCTTGAGTCTTTTTAGGTGTTAGCGCTTCCTCAATTTTCGTCTTAGGCTTGCCGTTTCCATCGTCCTCTTTGTACTCAGCCTTAATTGCCTTAGCCCCTTGGGTAGCGTTCTTTTTGATGAGGGTATTGCGCTCCTCGTCCTTAATTACGCCATCTTTCTCGCAAAGGTAGATTTTGACGCCCTTACGAGGTGTTGCAGGAATCAAATCCAGGAAGTCAATAAAGGTCATATCGCGAGAGACAGAACTCTCAGCGTAAAGCTGTACGATTGTTGAATACTCGCCACGGTGATAGATGAAACTTGGTGAGAACTCATAGGATGACTCGTCAACAAGTTCGCCCTTCTCATTATCCAGTTTTAGCTTGCCTGTAGCGGACTTGAGATTTTCCTTAATTTTGTCTACAAACTCCAAGGCTATTTAACACCTCCAAACATAACAACTGAGCCTAGACGCTCAATAATCTCATCGCGTTTCGTAACACTTCTTACACGGTCATACATCGATGGAGCATTACGCTCGAACTCGCCGATTGACTTTTGCAGTTGCATACGGTCAGTATCTCGAACGATGACCGTCTGCTCCATGGTGAGCTGCCTACCGTCGTCAATAAGCGCGTTCAAATACCTTAGTTGCATGTCCGCAATAGCCGCGCGTGTAGCGTCAAGTCCGCCGTTTTTAGCACGACGAGCAATAGAATCTAACTTATCTCGCTGGGAGTTTAACTCGTTAACAGAAATGGTTGTGATTCGCATTTCTTGACCCGTAGCGGTTCGTGTTTTGTAATAACGTGCCCTCGACTCATCAATATAGTTAGCTGCCGCTGGCAGTGTTGATGTTGAGAGCATACCTTTAACTGCGTATACAACTCCAATATCGCCATTGCGGAATGTAATCTCGCCAGTAGTAGGACTAATTCTTGCAATGCCGACGTTTTTAAGTGTCAAATCTTTTCGTGAACGAGCACGCTCTGCAAACTTATCAAACGTATACTTAAATGTCGCGCCAAGCATTGAGCCGCCATTTGCAGACATCATAAATACGATAAGTAGCAAAATAAGTGCAATGAGGAGCAAAGCAGCGGCGGCGCCGTTGTACTGGAACGCAGCTCCGTTGTCTTGACTAATGTTATTCCAGAGAAATATCAGTCCAGCAAGGAAGATGCCCGCAGTCATAACCAGTCGAATAAATGGTACATACGCGCTTGGAGCAATTCCCTCAAGACCCTTAATATACATTCCTCGATAGGTAGCTGGTTTAAGAATGGAAGGCATGAAGCGATAGCGGTTCATACCGTCTTCAACTTCTTGGTTTTCCATTACTCACCTCCACCGAGAGAATCGTTTAGAAGAATCTCTACCGATTTGATAACTCTACCAATTGCTCGAAATACGATAATTATGATATCAACGAGTGAGCCAGAGTTAACATTATCAACGGTCTGAGCTTTAATTCCATTAAGGAACTTAGTAGTTAACTTTTGTTTATTACTTGCCATCGATTTCCTCTCTACGTTTGTTCATCTTGTCTACGAATTTCGAGAGTAGACCGAACAGTTTATATCCGATGAGGGCTGCTAATGGAGCGGCACCGCCTACCGATGCACCGATAATGACAAAGCCCAGCGCTGCGTCTACCAGTCCAGCCTGCGCTGAATGCATGGCAAGCTGAATACCAAATTGAGCAATAAACGACATTACCGCCACGCCAACAAATACACATACCGTTAACTGAATGGCATATTGTAGAGCCTTACCAATATATTTAGCCGCATCTTTAATTCTGTATTTCCACATTAAGCAGTCCTTTCTATTTTGTGAATACTTCTGGGTTCAGACATTTGATTGTAGCACTCGCGCCATCACTTGACAACTCAATCACATAATTCACAACATCGGTGTGAGCATCTTGGTTGTCAAGATTCTCAAGTGAGTCGATAGCAATAGACTTGAGCGTATCATCGTCACCCTCGGATTCTTTAGACGAAATAATGCCGTGAATGATGGTGCTACTCACATTGAGTGTATCGCCGTCTTTCGTGTAGCTTGACGATTTGTTCATAGAAGCCACGGCAATGTAACCAGCTTGAGAGCTGTAAATAAATGGCGCTTTGCAACTATCGTCGAGTGTGATGTTGTGCTCATTAGCGAGCTTCTCGAGTTTCTCATAGCCACTTAGCGTATAGGCGTAATCACCATTCGATAACATCTGTGCAATCTTGTAAGCGTTAGACTCAATCTTTGGAACATCGGTTTCCGTAGACTGGGGTTTGTCAGAATTGTCGTTTGGTTTTGGCTGAGTGGTATCGTCTTGCGTATTATCTTCACTCGCGACAATATTGCCGACTTGTGTCGGCGTAGTTTGGCGAGGAGCAAATACCGCCATATAAGTAGTAATCATTCCTATTAAGAGTACGATTACACCGATTACAATTTTCTTTTGCTTAGGCTTCATGATTACTCGCCCTGTACCACGTCTGAAATCTTAAATTGCTGAGCCTGCGCGTCATAATAACCGTCTACAAGTACAGTGTAACCAGAAGTCTTGCTATGAATCTTAGCCGTAAAGCGCAGTGGTGCGGTTCCTTCATCGGGGGTGTGGTACATAACAAAATCAGAAACCTCAACGTCGGCGCCGATTCCAACATACTGGCGAACCTGTGCAGCAGTTTGTACGTAGCCGAAGAAGTATTTGTTTGCAACAGCTTGAGCGTTTTCGCCGAAGTCGCTTTCAGTTACTTTAGCAAGAGCTTGGATTCCCTCGGTAAACTTAGACTCTACCGCTGGGTCAGTGTCAATAATCTTGTCATCTTTAGTTACTACAAGATTATCTCTGCCATTATAATCAGCTACAAGCTGCTTCCAGTTTGTATTAACTGGCTCGTTGCTTGTTTGATTATTATTATTAGTCTTATCAGTAGAATCCTCGCTATCTGCGGGTGCTTCAATTTGACCAATTTCCGCTGGTGGCTGAGGTTTTAGTGTTTGCCACATATATACGCCACACGCTCCAAAAAGCACGATAAAAAATGCGACAATGCACGCGGTTGTGTGACGCTTCAAGAAATCACCCATATATCTCCAATCGTTTTAGATAGTACGTTTCAACTCTTAATTTTAACATAGCCACGTACAATTCGCAAATTCTACACAAAAAAGACTAGCTCAAGATGAGCTAGTCTAAAGTATCGACTGACTTGAAAATCGAAGTATTACTCTTTGTGTTCGCCACGTTAGCCGCATCGTCAGCGGGTTGCTCTTGGTTGTTCTTGAAATCAAACGCTCCCTTTGGTGCGCGCCAATAGCTTGTCCAGTTGCTGCCAAGTTGGTAAGCAGATACCTCTTGAGCATAATTCGGGTCATACCAATTACCGCTCTGAGACTGACCTCCGTCACCCTTAGCTGGCGTTCCGCCACCAGAGGTCGCGTCAGTGTGAGCGCCAATTTGAAGTGGCACCGCGCCTGGCGTGTCTTTTGTAACCTCGGTAGGATTATCGTTTGCATCGAGCTTAGTTACATCAAACCAGCCAAGGAAAATCTCGCAGTGACCGTCTCGAAGAAGAATATCGCCAGGTTGAAGCTCGTCTGCCTTGAAGTCGTGTCGCTCAAATCCAAGTGGTGTAAGTACTGAGCCGAAACTAGACTCGCCAGCCAAAAGCTGCTCAATCTTTGCAAACTCTGGATTACCAGAGCGGCGAAGTGCTTGCATTACGAAGTTGGAACAGTCAATATCATCGCCAGTTTTCCAGCTACTACCGCGTCCAGCTGCCTGTGAGTAACCGCTGTTTTCGTCAGCTGCAATCTGCTTTGCGATGCCGAGGAATGTTCCAGCGTCTAAATCGCCAGACTTAACGCTGCGACACTTTTTGCTGGTGTTAACCGTATCAACTGTTGAGGTGTTAATGGTACCAGTTGCTTGACCAGAGTTTAGAATTCCAGCAGCTTGCATTTTTGATTCGTCCGCTGGAATGTTATCTTGATTAAACAGCGCATTAAACTTCATAGCCGCTTCCATACGACCTTCGATGGAGTTATTCTGTCCAGGTTTACCTGGAATACCAATACCTGCGCCAACAAAATACTCTTTACACGCTTCACGAGGGTCTTTTTCGGTGAAGAAGTCTAGGTTCGAAGATACTTTGCGGGTATTAAATGGGTAGCCGCCGTGAAAACCACTTGCAGATGGGTCTGCGTAGTTATCGGCGTTTGCATTTTCACTTGCAACAAAGTTACCATGTGCAAAACGCTTATCTAACTGGAAAGCAGTTTGGTTCTCAGCATACCAGCCGCCACCGTCAGTAGAGTTTGGATATGACCAGAATTTAGACTCAGTGAAGTTTTGGTATGGGGTCTCTTGGAAGATACCGCCACCAACGCCAGACCACGAAGAATGTACTGGTGAGCCAGGGGTCTTTCCGTGCAGACCAAATCGTCCGCCACCCTCGTTAATGTCAACAATAAATGAAGACTCGCCGTGCATATGACCGAGAATACCAGCAGCACACGTTCCAGAAATGCCGTATGTTTGCGTTAACATATCAAACGTTGCCTTAGCTGCGTTATATTGCTCAGTTCCAGGGGTAAACGCGTCACCGTGTACTGTCTCAGACTTAGAAGCTGCGGTTGTATCAACGTCAACTGGTTTCTTTGGACAGCCGTTATCCTCTTTGCGAACATAATGCCAGTCATCGTTTGTATCTGTTGCATAGGCTGAACGCGCCATTGGAGCTACCGCTCCACTAACGAGTGTTAGGGCAATCAGCGGAGTTAAAATAAATCGTCTAATGTTTTCTTGTTTCATCGTCACCTCCGTGATGAATTAGTTTCTTAAAACAATCTATTATATCGCATTTCGCATTCACCGTCAACTAATTTGCAGATACTTGATTGTTTTGGTTTGCGTCAGCAAGCGCACTTGTTGCGCGAGCTACTGCATCGGTCAGAGCGTCTGGCTTTGCCATCTCAAGTTCACCGATATAGGTTACGCTCGCAACGTTTGTCTTGTCGGTCGCTACGATAAATTCAACGGTCTTTAGTGTTCCGTCAGCCTTTGCAATAGGCACGGTTACAAGATATACACATGAGGTATTACCAGTCGATTTAGTAGTTCCTGCATACAGTAATGAATACTGTGGCTGAGATACGACTGCAACTGTATCTTTAATATCAACTGCTGGATTTGAGCCAGCGAACGTAATACTTGGTACACCAGACGAATTATTGTTCCAAATTGTCGTATCGTTTGCCAACATGGTCTTAATAGCGTCTTGCGTTTCCTTTGGCAAATTATTACTGGATGACTTAGATGTCTCAACGTCGTCGAGCTTAATTCCAGACTGTACTAAAGCTGTGATAACTTTAGTCGCCGTCTCAGTAGTCTCAGTTTGATTATAGGTAGCTGCTTGAACGTCGCCATTATTAGGTGTGTTATTTTTAGCAGCAAGCTGCTTAGTAAGCGAACTAATAACGTCCTCGCGCATATCCTGTAGTTGGTCGAATGAAGAACTCTTGGATTTTACAGACAGAATCTCAGCTGGCTGCTCACTTTCAAATCTGTGTGCGGTCAAAGCTGAGCCGATTGCTGTACCAATAAACATGGTAACGACGGAAGCTCCAACTACCGTTGCGATAGAAATCTTATTGAACAATTTTGGTTTAGCCTGTTCTGGCTTCACCTCGTCAAGTTTATTACTAGAATCATCGGCGAGAGCAGCTTCAAGCTCGTCGTCAAACTCATTTCTCATTTTGCTCCTTACGTATTGAGAATTTGTTACACATACCTATAGTTTACACTACCCAACAACTTAAAGTCAACTTTACACAATCGCGCGAATGTTCGATTGTTAAAGAAATTTCTCATCTTTAATGTTTGCAACGAACAGCGGATTTGTTCGATATGAAAATACCCCCTACAAATTGCAGAGGGTATTAGCTTAACCAAACGCTGTTTTGAATAGTGTCTGAACATCAATCGGTGCGGAGAAAATGTCTGGTAATCCAACAACAATTTCCATCTGATTGCCCGCATTAACGACGGTCGTTCCCTTGGTATTAAACTTCTTGTCAATGTACTTAACAAGCGAATCCTCTTTACCGCTTTCAAGACGGAAGGACAACTCATATTTAACCAGGAGGTTTCGAGAACCAACGTTAAATCCTTGTCGCTTACCACCAACGTTGACGGTAGTAATAAGGTCATCAAGGTCATTGACCGCTGCGAGTGCCCAACGTGCACCGTCTGCTTTCTTTTGCTCAGCAATAGCGCGATTGTCTTTGAAAATTGACAGTGGATATACGTATTCACAATCGCCGTACGTAACCTGTCCATTCTCGTTTGACAAATCCTCGTAAGCGTACTTATCGGGAATGACGATACTATCGAAGTATTCAATCTTGCTTTGGTCGGCGGAAATAATCTGACTGCCGAACGTTACTTCGCCACGTTCAAGTCGAGTTGCTACGTTGTTAAAGTCCTTCAACATTGCTTGCAACTTCTCGTTGTCCTTTTGGACAAACGGAACGTTAATCTCAATACGATATCGACTCTCAAGGTCATCTGTTTCAAGGGATTGCCTGGTATTAACAGTAACCTTCATATTCTTCATGGCTTTGAGAGCTTCAAGCTGTGCTTGTTCATCAAAACTTAACTCATTTGTCTTGCCGTCTGAGCCACGTTTCTTAGCATTGATTGCGGAAATCTCGCGCTTAATACCTAGTGATTCAATAAGATTATGCTTGAGCGAAATAGCTTTAAAGTCGCTGGTAATGACATTGCGCTCGTAGGAACGCCACCTTAACACAAGAATTACTAGATACGCCAGAATCAACATCATAGTAACTATTGTTAATACGTTAAATGCTGTGGCAAGATTAGTCTGCGCCTGTAGAAGCACGTCTAATACATTTGAACCAGCGTCAGAAATGACATCGCTCGCGCCATCAAGTTCATCATTTAGAGCATTGATTGGAAACTCAATTAAAAACTTACACAGATAAACAATAAGGGTTGCGAGTCCAAAGCCTATTGAGAACTTTAAACATCGCAACCCCGCCTTTGCGTAAGGGAATTTATCTGTCGTAAGTGAGTGCTGTTCAGAGAACTCTCTAAAGGTACTCACCTTTAACTCCTTTACTTAGTCGATTGTGAACCGCCATCGGTAGAAGTCTGTGAATTGGAAGCGGTATCAGCGTTTTGTGCTTCAGCCTTCTTCAAACCCTGCATCTTATCGTAGGAAATGCGATACTCCTTGCCATCCTTATCGACTGCGATAATAGCGTCCTTAGAATCATCTGGCGAGTCAACGAACTTTGAGATTGTCAGATTCTTCTCAGCAGCCTTACCGTCAGAACCCTTAACGTTTACGACGTAAGAGTCGCCAACCTGGTATTGACCGCGTGGGTCAGTAGTTGACTCTACTGAACGACCAGCGCCATTAGACATGTTGAAAAAATAGAAACCAGCGCCCGCAATCGCAACAAGTGCAGTTGCTACACCAATGCCGATTTTAGCTGCGAGTGGAAGTGGCTTACGATTCTTGCGCTTCTCAGCACGCTCAGCCTTTTTCTTCTCGCGCTCGAGTTTCTTCTGCTCCTTCTTAGAGAGCGGATTCACTGGGGCGCCAGGAACACTTGGCTCGTCAATCTCGTCCTCAACCTCACCAAAATCGAGGTCGTCGGAAACTGGGGAAAGCTGATTAGTTACATCGGCGTCTCCACCAAGGTCGGCTTCTGGCTCAGTATCAAAATCAAGGTCGCCAAAATCATCAAGGTTCTCAGCGTCAGATACATCGCCGTCGGTAATTACATCGAGGTCGTCGATTGGAGTAACTGGCTCCTCATGTGTAACCTCTGTATCGGAAGGCTCCTCGTCAGCGTCCTCAGTATCATCGGTTTCACCCTCATCTGCTTGAGTGTCAACATCTTCAACGTCGTCAATGTCAACGTCGGCGTCTTCAGTTGCGTAAGACTCCTCAATCTCAGCTGCGCGCTTCTCAGTAAGCTCGCAAACCATTTCAGCCATTGCCTTATCGGAAAGTGCTCGATACTGGGCAACTGCAAGGAGCGCGTGGTACTTAGCTCGAAGCTCGTCGGAAATGTCATCCTTCATATCAATGAGACAATCAGCTTTGAGCAGCATTGAGATTACCTGGCTGGTACTCTTGCCGAAGGTTGCTGCGTTCTCGTAAGTATTAAGCAGCATCTCGTCGGAGCATGCTTGGAGGACACTCTTTCGATTCTCCTCAGCGTACTCAATAGCTGCATCAAGTGCCGCCTTCTCCATGACCTGCTTCATTTCGTCAAGATAATCAAGACGATAATTGACAATTGCGGAGTTCATGTCTTCGATACTTTCCTTTACGGAAACTCGAACGGCGTCTGCGTTGTCAAAGTCGCGGTTCATTTCTGGATAGAGTTTGTCCTGGATATCATTGAGGAGCTTATCAACTTCCTCAGCGTCCATATCCTGTACCTTGGAGCGGTCATTTGCAAACTCTCGTGAGAGCTTTGAAGTCTCGCGCAGGAACTTGAGGTGGATGTCTGCTACCTCATCAGTCTCGTAAACGCCCTCTCCTACGATTGAATTCTCATCGTCGTCCTCGGAAAGCATCGAAACTTCACGAACATTACGCAGAAGGTCGCGCTTGTTTGTGGCAAGAATTGGGTTCTCAACACTGTCAGCAACTACCTCACAAGCCTTAGTTGCTGCAAACTCTGGAAGCAGATATGGTTGAATATCCGACTTCTCAATATCGAGAGTTGAAACGTATGACAGTCCAAGCTCGTTATTTGATGCAAGCTGGTCAGCGAACTTCTCATCCTCATCCTCGGCACGCTCAATACGCTCGTCGTTCTCACGGATTTTGTCCGCGATTACCTCAACATCGTCCTCAATTGAGTGAGCGTCGTCAACGTCCTCAATATCGGTGTCAACTGTTGGCACGACTTCATAACTCTCGGAAATCTCGGGAGCATAGTCAAACTCTGGCTCGGTAGGCTCCTCAACAGGCTCCTCAACAGCAGCTTGCGGCTCTACAGGAGTAGCAGTTTCGCTTGGCTCGGAAACCTCGTTTGACTCATTCACAGGCTCTTGAGTTGCAGTCACCTTTGGTGAATAGTCAATTCCAGGAACCTTTGCGACGTCTCTAAACTCACCAGTCTCACGGTCATAATCAACCGTCTCAAACACAAAACCAGTAAGGTCGAAGCTATCCAGCTTATTGATACTGTCTACAATGTGCTGAACAACTGGCGAACCAGATGGAATGTCAATATAAATTACATTGTCGTTCACATCTGCTTCTGAGAGAGTTACAGGCTTGACTGGCAGTCGATAAATTAAATTAAACTGCAAGTCTTGTGCCCTTTCGGGCGGTGCCGTAATTCTGAGAAGGTGAAGAACTTTTGGTGCTTCATTCTCTGGCATGAAAATCCTTTCTACTTTTTGTTACATACCATTTGATGTGTAGTAAACACTAAAGATAATACCATTTACCGTCAAATTAGTAAAGTGCGGGTCATAAATTTTCTCGGTAATAATATCAACGTCGTCGATATACAGTGTTTGCAAGTCTTTTTCAGAGAGTAAGTCGTAAAGACCAGAGTTGGCAAACATACGTTCAAGTGAATAAATGGCTTTTGAAAGCGGTGCAATCTCGGGAGCCGCAAATAAAAACAATCCAGAAAACATCCTACGTGCGCAGCCAGTCGAAGGCTTGCCACGCTTAATTTTTCCACCACCGCTAAGCACACGCTTAGATACGTCGAGTATCCTAACAAACTCGTCGTCGGTTTCAATGAACTTTGGTCGCAAATTGAGTAACATGCCAATTAGCTCAACACCCCTCGCAGGAACGAGCGCATCAGAGTTTTCTGAGTAAATTATTGGACTACTCGTGTTTGTTGATGGCTCGCGGTTATCCGTTTTACGCGCGGTGTTTAGTTGAACAGGCTTACTTACTGGCTTGGTTGCCAGGCTAACCTTCTTAACTTGAGAGCTATCAATAACCTGTGGCTTCGGAATATTTAGTGGCAAATCACTAAATAAGTCTTTAGAGTAGGTATCTACTGCCGCATCGATGGCTTCAATGCTTGTCATTTCGCCAAGGTTCAGTACGTTATTCAGTTCCATATCGTTTGCAATATCTGCGAAATTAACCATTTTCAGCCATCAACTCCCCCCACATGTAGAAATATGTATTTGCTTTATCGCATAGTTCAAACGACAAATCGTTCAAGATTGAACGGGTTTCTCCGTCCAAATCTTTTGCTCGACGATACATTTCAATTACCGAAATTTGGTTTAGAATTTTAGCGACCTCACTTTTTGTTGGTGAATACAACGTCTCCGAAGCCTTCTTATACTCGATTAGAACTTGGCATAACTTCGGATATTTTCGAGCGCTAATTTGACTAATAGCCATGTCTAAACCCGTCATCCGCAATACACCTTCAATTTGTTAATTGCGCGATTGATTTCGTCAATTGCTACGCCGATTTCAACGACAAGACGCTCACGAGTGCCATGCGCACTATCGTAATCAGATGTATCGCCAAATGAAATCGACTCAACGTTGTCAATGGCTAGTACCAAGGTTGAGACGGCAATGTTTGCGTTGTGTACAAACTCGTCAACAAACTTACGCATAAGCTCCATATCAAGAATTGCATCGAGGTTTGCTTTGCGTACATTTGCAACAACTGCGTTTGATGCGTCGAGATAGGTACGATACGCCTTGCTTACGTATACCCCAGCGTTAACCGCGTATTCATTCTCGGTCGGTCGAGTTCTCACAATCTCTTGAGTGAATACCTGGATTGCTTCGAGGTGCTCATTAGCGAGAGCAAATACGTCAGTTCGACTAATTTCGGAAACAATTGCCATAATTTTTAGTGTATCTAAAGTCATACAATCACCCACTTTCGTTAATCTACACAATGGCTCAAGTATAGCAGAAATTCACGCAACTGGCAAATTGCGTGAATTCTGTATTTCATATCGTGTACAAAATCGATTCTAAGCGACGCAAATTTTCAATACGACTAATTACACGTCTGGATAAGCGTACTCTGAGAGGTCTGCGCTCAATTTGAGCAACTCTTGGTATGGCTCATCATAATCATCGTTAACCTTAGCTAACTTATTGATGGTATCTTTAAAGCTGGTCTTTGATTTTGCCGAAATATCCTCTAGTCGCTCTTTTGAAGAAACAACATACTTGCGTAGCTCGTGAAGCTCTCTTGCTGCGTCAAGCGTAATTGCAGCAAAGTCCTGGAAATCCTCAATTCTGAGACTCACCTCAGTTCGGTCATAGCAGAATTTTGCAAGTCTTAAAAGCTCGGAAATGATGTTCTGTTCAAGGTCGTAGCACCTAAGTACAACCTCTTTGCGCCAGTTATATGGTTCCTCCTCGTTATCAAACCTTGTGTTCATGGCAAGCTCGATAATCGGAGCCGTTACATCTGCAAGGTTGTCGCTAATATCACAAAGTTGCTCGTATACACGTTTGTTGCTGAATTGTGTTTGTTTACTCATAGCCAATTCCTTAAAAAGTTTTGTCGTAGTTAATTTCGTCTATTGCTTGGTCGAGATAAAGATATATCTCTTGAAGGTCTCTACTAATTATATTTACATAAGCACATAGTCCACTTAAAGCATCGTAATCACTATCTTGGTCAAAGTTAATTTTGTGTGCTTCAACCGTAAAATTGCGTGCAGATTCTGTGTCAAGTCTCAGCGAATCCATCGCGTCGTCGATAATCTTGATAAGTTCATCCTTGCCATCGGCAACCTTTGTATCATGAACTACTTTTTCAATGGTGTTTGACAAATAATTTGTGATGGCTCCAAAATAGCGGTCTAAGGATAGTTCATCATTTGGGTATACGCTCGAATACTTTTCATACACACCAGTTAAGAGTTTTTGAGTGTGCCTTAAACCATTTATGGAGTTATCAATCAACTCTGTAACAACTTTATTCATCGTTCGCCCCTCCAAGAGTACGTATTGCTTCGTAAGCCGCAAACGCCGCAAACGCGAGCTTCTCACCATACGACTCTAGCAAAGTTGTGGATTCTTTTGAATCTTCAATCTGTTTGTCGTTTAAATATTCAGCTTTGTGGATTAGTTCGTGTGCGCGCTTCACAACCTTTAGGGCGTTTTCAACAGCATCGGCTCTGCAAGGGTCATATATCGGTCGGCTAATGTAAGCCATCATTTCTTCCGATACCTCAGAAAGTTTTTGCATACTGAATTAAAATCAGCTTCAATACTTGGCTCGATTTGCAATTTATGAATAACCGCATAATTACGTGCGTCCAATAGTTTATTTATAACCTTGTCAACAGAATCAATCAGTAGTGCGTTTGCGAGGTAGTTCAAACCACTCATCGGTAAACCTCCTCAAATTGATTAGTTATAGCGTCAATAGATTTTTGAGCTTTTTCTATTGCAACTTTGAGCATCTCAACATACTCTGCGTACATAGCAGAAGAACCATACTCAAAGTCCTCGCAAGTATGTTCGGCGCTGTATAGCATGTCGTCCATAGTTGAAAACGAGTTTTTAACACAGCAGAGCGCCGTAAACCAGTGCATACGCATTTCTTCAGTATGTACACTTGAGTTCAAATTATCCGATATTTTCTTGAACACCATGTCAATATCGTCGAGGTTGCGACTCATAAATGTGATTGCAGACTTTCCAACTTGCAGGTCATGCAGAATGATATAAGCGTATACCTTAACCTGTGCAGAATATACACGTTTTAATTCCAGCAAGATTCGCGTATTTCTTACATTGTCGAGCAGTTCCATTATAAATTACCTCGTTTCAAAATCAACCAAATATTCAATCTCTGAATCGAGCCAATCAATGCAGCTTCCAAGAGTTGTGACAGCGTAGGAGTTTTCTTGTAGGTCTGCTTTAACTGTTCGTTCAGCCGAGGATAACAATACACTAATATCGCTCAAATCGTCAATAGTTTTTTCAAGATTTGCCTTTAATTTCAAAGAATTTTGATTCAGACGCTTGATTATTGATAGTAATCGCAAACTCGCTGTGTCAATTTTCTCGCAGCTATCGAAGCATCCTGGCTTCTCGTCATAGTATGACAAAACATTGCTGGACAAGCTAATCAACGTTCTTGTAAGCGCACCTAGCTGCTTTGATAATAGCTTCGTGTCATATGTCACATCCACATTACTCACCGTTTCTAACAGCGTTGATACCATCGCGGGTCTTTGCAAAACCATCGTTCATAACCAGAATAAACTCGCGAATGTCTCTAATTGCATTAGCAATTGAACTAAGGTCGTATTGCTGAGCGTAAGGCTTTAGCATGTTAAGTCCGTCCAAGAATACACCATCCAAATCTTGACCGAGTTCAATACAAATATCGGTCAGCGCGACAATTTTGTTAAAGTCTGAATCGTTTGGATTCTCTAGTACCGCATGGGCAGTTCGGACAAAACACTTAATATTTGACGCAAGTGGATATGCAACCTCGGCATACTCGTCGAAGAAGTCAGCCAACTCCATGGTAACTGGGCAATTGTCGTCGTGCATTGCGTCACCAACGACTTGAGCAAAATCTTTGTCAAGAGCTTGCCACGTCTCAAGCATAAGGTCATAAGCGTCAGTATGGCTTTGGTTGATAATACGTTTAATAGTTCTAGCTCTCATATAAAACTCCAATCTAAAACACTAACAGAATCGTTCTTTGCGGACACTTTCGATGTCCGCGTACAGACCATGAATAACTTTAGGAATATTAACAAATGCTTCCTCGATGGGATTAGGAAACATGTCGTCACATGGAACGGAATACATATCTGGTAAGATTCCCAACTTTATGTAGTACAAATTCTTCCTCATAAGTTGACCAGGCGAACATACGCATAGTAACTTCTTGCAATTTAATTTAGTAAATAATTCGTATGCTGTTTCACACTCGTCCTCAGAACAATACACGTTTTGTAATCTTAGTGGAAGGTCTTTAATGCCCAGAATATTATCTTGCGGCAATTCGTGCTCAAGTAAATACTCCACGCCAGCGTCACTTAATGATACATCATCTTTAACACCTTCATATTTGCGCCTACTACCAGGAACGTAAATTTTCGCTTGTTGTCCGCCATCAATCAAACCATTGTACAAATTGATTGCAAAATCTAATCGAGCGGAAAACTCCTCGTTTGGGGCGACACCATTTATTAGCGGGTGCTGAGCGGCAACCTCAATAAGTGTCAATTTGCGCGTTGGATTTGCCAAATATGACTTGGTGTTTTCCAGTGCATAAGCGTAGTAATCATCCCACAAAGCGTGAACGTCACGCTCGTCCATACAAACTCCAATCTAAAAGGGGAAGCGACTTCGTGTATACATTATACACGAAGTCGCCTGTTTAATTGATAGATTTATAGCAATGTATTTTGCGCTTTAAGCGTTGAATAAATTACTTCTGTTCGTCGCAAAGAGACGAGAGCTTATTGTAAATTTCGCAAAGTCGCTCGTCCACATCGAGATACATTGGCTTTTGGAAGCTCTCTGGTAGGTAAGACCGAACGGTATCTCGCAAACCCCTAAACATTGGTTCACTTGAATAGTTAACCACCAACTCCTTAATACCGTCAAACTTCCTGTTATCTCTGGCTTCTACGAGAACGTTGGAGCGATGACGCAATTCGTGAGCACGCTCGCGAAAATCAACCGCACAAGCCATAATATCGCACGCATCAAATGAGCCAGCTCCTTCTACGGTAGCAATCTTTTCAAGAGCGTTGCATACTCGCTCAACTTTACCCGCTTCTACGTCGAGGTCTCTTGCAACGTCATCGAACTCGGCGCACGCATAAAACTCATCCTCCCAAGAAGTATTGCGGCGTTTGGCGGGAGTACAAATATCACACTCAGTAAATATTACGCCCAAGGACATGCCAATAGCAGCCATGCCGATATACAAAATCATAATTGCAAAATTCTGGTTAAACGGAGCCACAAGATAGCCAATTAGTAAGCAAACAACAAGTATAGCAAGTCCAGACCAAACAAGTTTTTCATTTTTCTCCATAACTAATTTACACCTTTCTTAGTGTTTTCTTCTACCTGCTCCTGCGCCCAGTGCAGGTAATCCTCAGCCTTACGCAAATCGTTAAGACCGTTTTTACGTTTATAACGGAACAAATATCTTAGGCATTGACCGACGCAAAACGCTTCAAATCCTTCATCCCCTAACGCCGCATGAATCGCGTCAATACATTCGATGCCGTTGGCACCTTTATACCTATCTGGCGTCGAACTTGCTAGGGAGTTAATATCCGATGGGTCAGTTTCATTAAACTCAAGCTCAGACATTACTCAATCACCTCAAAGTCAATCTTGTTATCAACAAGCAGCTTCTCAAACTTCTCAAGGTCATCATTTGCAATAGAATACTTACGAATAGTACGCGATGCCATTCGAGCTGCTTTAAGCTCCTGCTCAGCCTTACGTGCAGCTGCGAGAGCTTCTTGCTGTTCACGAGCAAGCATTTCATCGTTGTAAGCCGCGACCGTACTCATTACATCCCAGTTGTTAATAGAGAGTGACTGTGCAAGCTCTCGCTTAGACCAGTTAGGTGTAATGTTCATATCGCAAGCTCGTCCAAAGTTCTCAACGTTAGTGTTGAGCGCAGATAGTGCATTCTTCTCGGTTGTAGTACGATTGAGCATCTTCGACTCAATAAAGTCATTTGCTGATAGACCATCGAGGTAATCATACAGAACAGCAGACTGCTCAAACGCGTCAACTAGAACATTTGTTCTATTTTCCTTGAACTGAGTATCAGAGAGCTTCTTGCGCTCGTCAGCAAGCGCGATAATATCTTCCGCGCTCATATTAAGCTCAGCCATCTGTGCGTCAAACTCAGCGAATTGCTCAGCCTTGAACACCTTTGCAGCGTCCTTAATCGCCTTTTGGCGTTTCCTTACCGCTGCAAGGAATTTCGAGTTTGTCTTTCGCTCCTCGTCGGTACCGTCATACTCGTAAGCGGCGAGTGCGTTATAAACCTCTTTATTCTCCGCGATGACCGAATCGAAACCCTCAACACGAGGTAACAATGTTTTCTTATCAACTACGAAGCTAATTCCAGCTGGCTTATCTGCAAGAACTGTAAGTGAATTGAGTGTGTCGTTAGCCATTGACAATCTCCTCAAAGGTGTAAAGAACCCTTGTAATTGGTCGGTAGGTAATCTCTGGATTTACATCATCGGTAAAGTCGGTAACGATACCAATACAGTTATAGCGACCGTATGGTACGAGCACCATATCGCCGATTTCGGCGCGGTTGTTAATATATGTCGCATGAGATAGTCGCAATGGTTTGACATTCCAAAGCTGTTTGATTTGAGCGCATACGGCTTCAAATGCGTCGCCGCCCTTTGCTAGACCGTTACGAACGTGTGTAAGTACATTCTCTGGGTTTTCCTCCACCTGTTGAATCATTACTACTGCGTACTTCATAGCACTCCTTTCAACTAAATTATTTGTGCTTATAAAGAAAAGACTACCACGAATAAACGTGGTAGTCAATACGATTCATAGAATGTTTACAACCAATTACAGTGCGACTGGCAGATTTGTAACGAAGTACCAAATAACGCCAATGAAGGTAATAAGTGTTACTGCTGGTAGAATGAAATTGTAAGTGTTTGTATAAACATCAGACACGCCCTCGTAACCCTTAGTGTCAATTACGTTCTCAAGCATGCCACTAAAGATGCCGTTAGCCATAAAAGATGCAAACTTTGCAATGAGCAGCGCTGCGAAGAAACCCCAGAACACGTTTACAATAGTGTGAATCTGCATTGCCCATGGAGCAGTAATGTTTTGCTGAGCGGCTCCAAGAACAACAGTGAGGAAAAATGCTCCTGGCAGACCGATAATTACGAAGATTGCAGTAAAGACTACAAACACAAATCCATAGAATCTGAGGAAGCTCATACGGCTGCCGTTCTCGGAGGTTAGTGCGAGCATTGCATCAATCATATTTGTTCTATCCTTTGAAGTCATCATGACTTGTCCTTTCCTTGTTAACATAAGTATAACAAACTCGAACATTTGTTCGCAAGCATAAAATCAACGACTTCATAAAATCTTCACAATTGAGTTTACAGAAAAAAAAACTCCCTGGAACTATGCTAATTTGAATGGAGGTTAAGCATGGGTCTAGTTCCAGGGAGGTTTGTCGGCAGTTAAGCTAAGGTCTGCACGACTGTGCGAGCAATGAAAGCTGGTTGATGGCTTTATACAAGACGAAAGGAGGTTTAAACAACAAAATCTAGTTGCTCGCATATGAGATTCCGCCTAGTCGGACGATGAAATCTGTTTGTCAATTTACTATTAATCAGTTAGTTTATCACTCGCCGATATGAGAGTCAAGCACTTTAGGCAAATTTCTTTGCCTTTTCAAAGAAATAGTATGAACTCAGTGGTCGGCATCGCTGTAACTGCTCATAATCAAGCTGAGCCATCTGGTTCTCATAGAGATTGCGATTCTCAACCTTCCAGTGTAGACGAGTAGTTTCGTCCTCGGCAGCATCTGCGAAAATGTCGAGCATTTGCATCGCGGTCTCATGAGACACACTCTTACTCATTTCGGCAGCAGCAAGCGAACGAACCAACAACCAGAACCTATTGTATGTCTGGCAAACAGCGGTCTTAGCAATTTCATAAGCTCCGTGAATGAGTAACTGTTCGTCAAACGTGCAAGTGTGTTCAGAAACTGAAAACTCTTTTGGCGTTTGAACCTTTTTACCCATGGTAGCGTACTTCTTAGGAACCTCGATGTTCTTCCACAGTGAGTTGTCCAATGCGCTTAAAGATTTATCTTCAAACGTTGAATAGATTTCGTCACACTGCTCTTGACTATAAAACACTGGTAGGTTTCGGTTGGCAATCATGCGAAAATCAGAATCATCGGTTACTTCGCAACCAATAGAGTCGTAAATCCATTTAACCGCCTGGTAGTATTGCTTCTGATTAAGCGCTCGTTTGGGCAGAAAAACAAATCTAAATCTAGGCTTATCTGGATATGACATGGTTGGGTACATGAGCAACGGTGTAGAGTTAGCCTTAGCTAACTTTACTAGATTGTTGCGCATATCAAAGTATGTGCCCCAGTCATCCTCACCAAGGTCAACATCGCCCATGATAAACGCGCGTCTCGCACGAGAATCGTTGAGAGCCTTACGAGGTACTTCGCACTCAATGTCAAGCTGCTTAGAGAACTTTGAGATAAATGCAATGGGAGAATGGGACTTGACAAATTCAAGTCCCTTCTCGTCTACGATATGTTTAATAGCGTCAACATTCTCGCGTGCAAACTCAACAGCCTTAATAAAGAACTCTCTATCGGGCATGTCAATGTATGTTGCATACTTCTGTTTATATGAATCAACTACAAACACTCGTTACTCCTTCGTAAAGTTTCCTGTTGTGTAATCAATAGTATACCCTGGCTGAACGTTGTATACAATACCTACAAGGTTAATTCCAGAATTTCCATCAGAATCACACGAAACCATCTTGACAATGCAAGCGCGAGGAATAATCTCGTCATCAGATGCGTATACTGGCTCGACACTGTACCAGATAGAGCAGTTCTCGTGTTCGGTGAGGTATTTACGCGCCATGTCCTCAAAGTAAGCCATTCCACCATAACCAGAACCCTTAGAGTTGTTAGTTCCAACATTCTGGAAGCGTGTACCCGTTACAAGGTTTTGAGCTTCCGAGACGCTCTTATCGGTGTCGATAGAGCCATCGTTTTTATAAACGTGCTTATAACCACCGAGCGAATCCGCAATGAGGTGAGAGCGATTGTACATATAACCGCTATAGGTAATACCGCCTGGAAGATTGGAGGTAATCTTCTTGTTCTTGCCCCAACCACTCAGCTTAGAGTCTACGTCGCTTGCAAACTTAGCACGCCATCCGCTTGACTCTTTAACCATATCATAGGTGATATTGCCAACTGCACGACCAGTACGACCGAACTTATCAAAACCAGTGTAGTGAATATTTCCAGCTTCGATTGAATAATCAATGTCTGCTTTCATGTTGAGAACAAGATAGCCGTTTGGAGCAGTGCTTGCATCCCAAGGCTTGAGAGCGGCGTTTCGCAGTTCATCGGAGGAATTAGATGATGTGGCTGAAGATTCACTATTGTTAATAGCTGGAACCTCAATATTCAAATCATCAAAATCGCCAGTTCCAGTGAAGTCCTCTGGCTTACCAAAGTTCTTGAAAAGGTCACCGAAGAAGAAGTTTGCAGTATCTACAACGGAATCGTCGAATACGCCTTCGCCACGCTCAAAGTAATCAGCCGCGCTTGAATGTAGGTCGGCTGCAATGTCGGTAAACGATTGAATGTTTCCTCGCTCACCAAGTACCTGGAACAAATCACCAAACTTGTTCTTAAATCCGCTTACGATTGGTGCATACGTACCGCCTGTAAGGATATTTACGATACCAGTACGTTGAGCAACAGCCATTACCTGCGCTGGCTTAAAAAAGTTAGCTGGGGTAAACAATGCCGTAGTAAGGTACGTACCACCAAGCGCTGCGACTAAATAACCAGTAACCGCCTTCATGAGCTTTGCCTTGCCGATACGCTTAATGCCGCGAATTGGGTGGCGTAACAATCTCACACCCGAGGTCATCAGCCGCGTAGCGCGGCTGAATACCCTCTTGATGATATTAAGTACAGTCTTCATAACTACTCCCTCTGCCTAATCCATTTCTTTCGGTACTCAAAGATTTGCTTTGTAATCTCGTGATACATCATTATAGCAGTATCTGTACCGATAGTTGAAGTGGATTCAAGGTCGTTAATCATGCCAATTACCATCGGTGAATTAAAGTTCATAACCTTAATCGCTCGTGCCATATCGTCATAATAGCTCTGAGCGGTCGTTACGTCCTCTAGCGTACCACCTGTTTGTGGAATAAGGTTATCCGCAACCTCAGCTTCACCGTCGTTAAATGCGTCTCCCCACGCCGTTGTAGCCACGATGTTTACGTTATCAAGCGTTGCGTTTCTAGCGTCGTCATCCTCGTCGTAGGTTGATTCGACACGCCGCATTACAGCATCTGTATCAACCGTGCCATCTGGCTTTAGTAGATACGTCTTAATGGAACTACCGTCTTGTGAAACCACATATCGCGTCTTATTGTCGATTCGTTTCTTGTCAACAATTCTATGACCTGGCGGAAGCGTTGCATTGAGTTGGTCAATCTTAGACAGTTCCTTATCTGGCGGCGTCTCTGGTGGCTGAGGTGTAAATTCAATTACCTCGGCTACCTTCTTGACGTCGTCTTTCTTTGAAGATTTACGCTGTTTTGGCTGCTCAGCATCTTTAACCTTAGCAGGTGCCTTTGGCGCAGGAGTCTCCTTAATGACGCGTGGAGAATTATCAATCTCACCCTTCTCGCGCATACGCTCAAGTTTCTCGCGGTAAAGTGCTGCGAAATTCTCGTCCTCAGCAACCTCGTCAGCATGTTCAAAGATAATTTCGGTGTTGATAATGGTGCAGTCCTCATAGATACCATCAAGCTCGTCCATACGAATCTGCCAGTATTCTTTCTTCTCCGCGCGAGTCATATTGCGATTGATAAAGTTAGAAATCAGCAGGTAATCGTATACAGAGCACTCAACGTCGCTGTGTCGAACGTCGTTCATGAGTGGCGCTTCGGAAATGTCAATAGATTCACCCTCGCGCACGAAACACACAGTACGCTGGGAACTTTCTTTGAGGTTCTCAAAGTTCTTACCACGCATATCGGTGTCGGTAAACTTAGCACGGTCATAACCATAGCCATTTGCTAGGTTAATACCTGCGTTAATACGCTTTGTTTCCTCCTTAAATCCAAGGTTCTTCATCATAGGCATGATGGCTGCCTTAAAACTTGGACGTGAGAGAGGTTTGGCGTTATTACCGATGTTTGCGTTAAACCAGTCGGTATACGCTGTATGCAAGTCCTGTAGCGGTACTGCTGCAAGACCATTTCCAAAGAATTGTGAGTCCATCAGCGCTTGCATGAACTGAATAACGGGGTTACTGTCCTGTGCAGACTCCTCAATGAGGTTAGAGTCTACCTGGTTGAATCCGTCATAGTAAGGTACGCAATCAAGAATATAGGCAAGACAGTGCTCCAAGAAGTCACCATCTTTAATAGCGGAAGCTACGGATTTACTGTCTGTTTTGTTAGCTACGTAGGAGTTTTCAGCCTTTACGACGACAAAGCGCCTACGAATAGCGTTGCCAGTCTCGGCAAACTTAGGCATTTCGTTTACAAGCTGGCACATAACGCCCTGTGAAGCTACCTTACGAGCTGGCTCGTAAATACGACGAACACCAATAACGTCGCCTGTAACGATTCGCTTGAATACGCTGGTATTCTTGAGGTATAGGCGAGAGTTGTTATCTGTACCGAGAATATACTTAGCATGTGCAATATCTGCGAGTTTGTTTTCGTCGTTCTTTTCAATATCTGAGAGTGTCAGAGTTGCAGTGTTTGCTGCGCCAACGATGTTTCCAAGCATAGACTCAAAGAAGGTAGACTTACCGTCGCCGCCCTCACCATAGATGATGAAGCCCGCGTCCTGTGGTGCAGAACCAATAACAGCATATTTACAAATCTGCTCAACGAGCCTTACACGGTCTTGATTACCATGAGCAAATGACTCACACAGGCTCTTGAATGACATAGTGCCGAATTTACGAGCGTCAATGTGAGTTGCGCGATGTGGATAGTAGTTTACCTCAATAGAAGACAAAGCTACAAATCGAGGGTCGAATGGCTCAAGCTCACGCGTAATGAGATTGAACACGCCATTGCCGACGACAATCTTAAAGTTTGGAAGTGGAATGTAAGGAATGAGCGTGTTTGGTGTATACATACCAAACATACCGTTCAGAGTTGAGATAATGTCGTTTTTGTAACTATTGTTTGCACGACCAGCGATTGCTACGAGAACAAAGTCAAGAATAGGCGCGACATCAACATAGATGCCACGGTCGGGGTCGTAAATATAGATGTTACCAGGGGTGCTGTGAATACCGTGCTGGTTTAGGTTTCTGACAGTGCAATACTCATCAATATCTGGACGGCGATTCTTACCAGCTTCAGACGGTACTTTACAGAATACGAATTGCTGTGTAAGAACCTCCATAATCTGATTAAAGTCAATCTTGTTTTGCTTACCAAATCCGTCCGACATGCGCCTACGGATAATCATAGCAATCTTGTTGGCGAGTGTGGTTAGACCATCGGCGGTCTTTTCCTCGCGTGGTTTGAGCTTTTCGGTTTCCCACGTCTCGTCGTCAATACGCTTCATTGACTCTGGAATATAAAAGTAGTTCCAGTTATCGAATCCATCAGCGTCAATCAAACCATCGCTTTCACGAGTTGGCTTATAGGCGGGATTGTGCTGACGATAACACTCGTCAACCTTTTCAAGCTGTTGCTGTGTAATACGCACGCCAACATTGTGTGTGACATGGTTATAACTGATGTGCGAGTCGGGGACGCTCATAAATCTGTCCACTTTGCGCTCATCAGTCTTAATCTCAGTTGTCTCTGTGGTCATAGGCTCATACCTCCATTCTCGAATTGTTGTCTATGTTCATCGGAGACCTACTATAACACAACTATATATAGAGATGCAAATTTGACTGAAATTTGTAGCTGGGATTTGCCACGTACATGAAAACTCCACAAATTCTACTATATGTATAAAAGTATACTTTTATGCAAAATAATGAATATTCATATAGCTTGTATACGCAAATTATGGGTCGTTTTATTTTTGACCCGTGTTCAAAAATCCATGGACAATACAACGTGTTCATGGACAAAATTACAAAATGTATTTTTCGGAGCCATTTTTTTGAACTCGGAGCCATTTTTTAAATCGAAAAAATGGCGTCGAAATGGCAAAAAATGGCTTCAAACATGCCCTCTGACCTGCGCGTACCGTTTTCGCAGGTAGATGCGTTGCAAAAAATGGCTCCATGTTTTTGTGGGTTTACCTGCGAAAACGACTCTCGGAGCCACTTTTTTAACCAAAAGTGTGCAAAACCCCTCGCGATTTTACACTTGCAAAATTCCATATACTTTTCTCTCTTTTCTATTAAAAAAGTGGCTTTGAAAGAAAGAATAGCAGGTAGAGGGCTATTTTTCGAAGCCATTTTTTTTAAGCCATCTACCTGGGAAAAGGGTACGGGCAGGTCAAAGGGGGTGTTTTGTGCCATTTTCTGCCTTTTCGAAGCCATTTTTTTCGTTTTCGAAGCCATTTTTTTATTTTGCAAATGGCTTTGAAAATGGCGCCGCCTTTGTATTTTTCAATATCGTTTAATACATTGAGAATCGATACAAAAATAGCGCACCATCCGTAGATGATGCGCTTAGAATTAAAAGCCAGCGAGCTTTCTAAACTTTAACGGTTGCGGATAAACCTCTTTGCCATTCTCTAATCGAGGTGGCTGCTCAAGCTCGTAGATAATATCCCTATCGCCTTTGCCACTTTGCACCCATTCAAGATTGTAATTATCGTCAATCGGTAGCCAACTTTTGCCAGCCACGGCTCTTGCGTCTAAATCAATCTCGGGAAGGTGGCTAAAGCATACGTACTTTGACGTGAGTGCTCGTATGTGTACTAAGTTAGCCTTGTCTAACTCTAGTAGCTTCTTCAAAATGTCTGGGTGCGTATGCTCAAAATCTTGTAGGAAAATGTATCGACACTCGCCATTGAGAGCGGAGTTTAAGAGAATTGAGCCGAACCAAACCTTTGTGTGGTCGAGGTCAATATCAATCTTGGTCTTGTAACCACTTGCCAGATACATTTCCTCAAGACGTGTGGGCATCTCGATTTCATTTGTCGCATAGTTAAACGTTGAGGTGTAAATGTATGGGCGGTTCTGCTTTAGCTTACGCGCGTTCAATACATTAAGTCGTACCTCGTCGGGCAACAATAGCTTTGCGTGTTTACCAGCGGTCGTTTCTCCCGTGAGTAGATTAGTGTCCATTTCGACAATGCGCACAAACCTGTGCATGGCGTTCCAGTCATTCAAATCAAGTGCGTTGTTGACGGTGAAGATAATACTGTATTCGCCCTTACGCACGCCGCGAAGCATTTTCTGTTTTGCTTCGTCAAATACGATTGACTGGTCGATGTAAAAATCTGCGTCGAGCTTATCGAGATTAACAAATGCACGCGCCAATCGCTCTTGAAGCGGAATAGTACACCTTTGCAATTTACCATAAGCGCCATTCATTTTGGCTTTACCAGAGAGATAAATGGCGACTTTCTTACCCAATACGGGCGGTCTATCCATGGAATTCCTTTCTATGTATATGTTACGTTATACATTATACTCTGACACGCAGATTAGCGCAATCGGCGCATTTTTGTGCGGCAAAGCCGCAGGTAAAACGCCGTATAATTTTCTAAATCCGTCTGAGAGCGATTTTAAGGTACCGTTTTATTTCAGACGGTTAATTATTCAATCAATTATTTTGCGTCGCTTAGAAACGATTTTGTGCCTTCGTTTTCTGTGCGGATTACCGAAATTGACGATAAAAGTTAACCTTGGTTAACTTTTTAGGCATAAAAATAGCTAACGTGCTATGAAACACGTTAGCTATAAATTTAGTCCTTGTTATCTACGCGCTTTGCAGCTTCGTCGCAGACATCGTAATAGAATGCTGTAACAATATCTACGTTATCTCGCGTTGTCGGCACATAACCGTTGATTGCTTCGACCATATTTGAGCAATAGTGCTCAAACAACATTAGCGCAACATCATCGTTAATTTCTTTGGAAATAATATCACGAACGATGTTTTGGTTTTTAGCCACCGCTTCTCCAAGAGGTAAATCGAAGTCCTTATAAGGTTTGTGAATCTCAAACTCGTCAAGAACGTTATCAATAAGTTGGTTAATTGTCATATTACCTCCCGTCATGCTCATATATGTAATTGGCTCTCTCATAAAAGGCTTTTACGCAATCATTTCGAAAACGAGTAATCCCGCTAACGCCGTCAAAATCTGGACTATAGCCTTTCAACACACCCCAAGGATTGAGAAGGTGCGTTACAAGGACGCATTTAGCATTCTCTTCCGAATCGAGACAGTTGCTAATGAGCCTATCCAAAAATCCACTGTCATTGCTAATGTATTCTCTCGGATTAAGTGCTGGCTTTCCAGCCTTATGGCACTCATCTAAAGAACCTTGATACCAATGCTCCAACACGGAAACAACACCATCTACCAAGTCATCATAATCACGCATTAAGTATCTCCTAATCATTCCAATGGTCGTTATTCATCATTGCCGATATTGTTGGGTTAACTTCATCGTAAAACGCCTTGGCGCAATCAAACCAGAAACAAACATAAGCGCTGTCGCCGCAGTCATAGTTTGGTTCTTCGCCATTCATAACATCCCATGGGTTACTGATATGCTCCGCAATAACGCACATAATATCGTCATCCGAAATAAGTGTGCACTTGATGGCGGTTTTCATAGAATCCGTAGTGATTACATATTCACTCGGTGTAGGCGCAGACATTCCCTCTTTATGGTAGCCGCTTACTTCATTTTTATACCAATATTTCATAAGCGTCGCAACGTTGTCTACTAAGTCACTGTAGCAACTCATTATTTCATCTGCTCCATAAACTCGTTCATGCAGTCATCGTAGAACAACATATATGCCGACTCTCCATCGTAGTCTGGAGCATCGCCAGATAGAACCTCGTTTGGATTAGCACAATGCTCCATGATAACGACCCAAATTGCGTGAGTTGGGATAAGAACGTTGCCAATGTTTTCATGTAGAGATTCGTCAGACGCAAACTCCCAAGGGTCTTGTGCATCCTCGTCTGGCTCAAGATTATCAAGATAATCTTGATAATCATCCGCGGTACGGTCAACAACGTCTCTTACTAAATCAGTGTACTCAAAACTCATAATAGCTCCAATCAATTAGTAAATGTCGAGCTTTTCGGCACAGTCATTCCAGAATGCTTCGTCGGGTGTAGTACCGTCGAACGTGGCAGCACCGCTGGTAAAAAGAACGCCTGTGTCATCACAAGTGTGTTCAATAATTGTCCACATCTGGTTGTAATAAATAAGACTGTTGTCTATCTCATCATTGAGCAGTTGCTCCGCCATCGCTTCAAATGGCTCAACGTCCAGACCTTCTGATTTTTGATAGTCAACATAGTCCTCGTAACGAACATGAACCTGTTTAATAATATCTCTTACAAGCTCATCATAATCCATAGCAATCTCCTTAATCTGTAGACTTGATTCGTAACAAAGCTAGTATATCACATATTTAGACGCAGCCTTTGAAAATTTGACCGTCTGAGAACTATTTTAAGCCACATATACGACATCACCCGAGTAAATAGTCATCTGCAATAAAACTAACTCGCAAAATTCGTTACACGGCGACATACGGCGTTTCCGCTGGTAAATTAGCCGTGTGTTTTCGGCGCGAGAAATGTTCAGATTGCTAAAAATTTTGTTATGATGTATAATCATAGGTTGGTATCAATTGTTCACGAATAGAAAGGAATATATGGACAAACGTTACAACAGCCCTGGTAGACGCGCGATTGTCGCGGGTCTCATGGCAGCTACGCTTTTGTCAAACGTGTCTGGTGTGGCTAAGTACGCTTATGCGGAAACACCAACCACGGCTCAGATTAAGACAACTAATGTTGACTTGGCTAAGCTCAAGCTACAAAAACTTAATCTGAATATGAATGACTATGAGGTCGTTCATAAAGACCCGACTACACAGATTAACACGTTTGATTCTTCGGCGTATTTTAGTCAACCAGGCAACGGATGGGCGCCAACCAGTATTATTCAGTTCTCAAGTCAGATTGATAAGTCTAAAGACCACATTGTAATCGACAATCCAGTTGAGATTCTGTTTAAGAACACTGGCTATTACTTCGGCAGGCAGACCAACGTTCGTATGAAGGTCAATCGCGTTTATTACGACGCTATTGATTATTCTGGTACAAGCTACGCGTCAACAAGTACCCGCGAGAGACGTATGAGCAAGCCAGGCGATGAGGTTATGTTCGCTGAGCTTGACAACGCAGCTGGCGAAAACGGAGTTGTTCAGTTCACTAACTACAACTTCTATACTGGCGAGCCAAACGCAGCGCCTTATGTTCACCCAGTACAGGGTTCTAAGCAGAACACTCTGAATTCATGGTATACCATGCGAGCCGACGTTACTTACACCATTGAGTATGCTGACGGTACACAAGCTGATATGAAGCTAGTTGTTCCAGTTGGCGACCTCGACGTTATTAGCTATGTTAATAAAGCTAAGGGTGACGGCGCTGGACAGAATGAGATGTTTGAGCTTCCAAATGCAGATTCACAGGCATCTAAGATTATTTTTAACCGTAATTTCGCGGCTAGACTCACACGTCCAAGCGATAACAACGGAACTATGGTCATCAATCCACCCGCCAATTCTATTGGCGGCAACAGTCTTGATTGGATGTACAATACCACAGGTGCCACTATTCGTTCGCGCAGTAATAGCTTGACCTTTACTTCTGGTTCTGCTGACGCGTCTGGTACCGACTTCGGCGTTTATGTTGAGCACCCAGCAGTTGACCCAGTTAAGAAGGTTGATAAGACGCGTATTGCATCGTATCAAGATGGTAAGTTGGTCTATACCATTCAGTCAACCATTCCAAAGGTTGGCACAGATGTTATTGACGATATTGACGAGTTCTCTATCGACGACCTGCTTGACAATCGTCTCAAGAACGTAACCGTTAAGGGTGTGTACGTAACCGACTCTGAGGACGCTGACCCATCAACCGCTGATTGGCGAAAGCTCCCACCAAATAAGTACACTATTGATACTACGGGACAAAAGCTCAAGGTTAACATTGATAAGTCGCAGCTTGGTCATAAACAAGTTAAGGTTATTTTTGAGACTGATACGCTTGCCACCGACCTAAGTGCTGACACAAGTATTATCAATAACCAAGCAACCGTTCACACCGACGACGTTCCATCTAAGTCAAATGTTACTCGCACTCAACCGACTTATAAGTTTGACCACGAGTTTGTTGCTGAGGATGGCTCACAGCTTCCAGGCGACGTTACAACGCTCACACCAGGAACAACCGAGGACATTACCCCAGGTACGACCGTAACACCTAATCTATTTACCGTACCAGATGCTTCAAAGCCAGATACCTCTTATAAGGGTTACGACGCAAGCAAGGTACAGGTTAAAGATGATACTAAGAACGGTGTTTGGTCATTCAAGTCTTGGGATAAGGCGAATGAGACACTCGACCATAAGAACGGTCACTTCATTGGTACTTGGGCATTTACGCCTAATGCTTACGCTCAGACGTATAAGTATGTTATGAGCGATGGTAGCGCGGTTCCCGCAGAGGTTAACGCTACCCTGCCAGCTCGCGTTGGCGACCTGGTTGACGGCACTAACGTAACCGCTGCCAATCCTCTAGCACCTGCTGCTGAGAATGTTATGCAGCCAACCGATAAGGGTTACGACGCAAACAAGACTCAAGTTAAATTGCCACACGGTTATGCTGACTTTGTAGGCTGGGATATTCCAGCTGCGACCATTAACCGCGCAGATGTTCTTCACACTGGTACTTGGGAGTATCACGAGAACCTTTGGGGTAAGTCACACGAGTTTAAGAGCAATACTGACAAGCCACTTCCAGCAGGTATTACTGCAATTACTCCTGCGACCGTGAACGACCAGTATCATGATGGCGACACTATCAACGCTGATTCATTCCAGATTCCAGCGGAGAACGTTGTTCCTTCAACTAATCCGCTCTATGATGCAAGTAAGGTTCAGTATCTTGACGAGCATGGTGTTTGGACAGCTGATGATGCTTGGGACAAGAGTAATGTTGTTGTAGACCACGCAGACACTCACTTTGTTCGCGGTTGGACATATCAGGCTAACTCTTACGCTAAGAACCATAAGTTTGAGTCCGTTGATGGTACTCCACTGCCAACCGAGCTAACTGCTATTACTCCTGCATCCTCCAATGGTTATGAGGACGGTACGGTTCTTAACGCTGATGCTTTTGAGGTTCCAGCGGCCAACAAAGTCGATGCGAGCGACAAGCTCTATCAAGAGGGCAAGACCCAGTTCCGCTCTAATGACGGCATGGGTGTCTGGACGGCTGAACCTGCTTGGGATAAGCATGATGTTACAGTTGACCATGGCGATGTAACCTTTACACTCAAGTGGTCTTATTCTGAGTATAAGTTCGGTAAGCAGCACAAGTTTGTTGCTGAGGACGGCTCCGAGCTTCCACAGGGTATCAAGGACATTACTCCTGCTAGTGTTGAGAACCAGTACAAGCCTAATGAGGTAATTACCGCTGATGGCTTTGAGGTTCCTGCTGATAAGAAACCTGCTGATGGTACTGAGTATGCTGATGCGTCTAAGAAGCAGTTTGTTGACACCGAGCGCGATGGTGTCTGGGAGTTTATTGGTTGGGATAAGGACAACATTACTGTTGACCACAGCGATGATAACTTGTTTACAGGTACTTGGCGCTTTAGCCCATATCATCACAAGCAGACCCATGAGTTTGTAAGTGGTACCGAGGGCAAGCAGCTTCCAGAGAAGATTCTGAACATGACCCCTGGCGAGGTTGGTGGACTTGTTACAGGTAACACCGCAACTCCATCCACCTTTACTGTTGCTGATAGAGATAAGACCCCAGCAACTAACCGTGAGTATCAAGAGGGTAAGATTCAAGTCGCTGACGGCGCAGGTTCTTGGACGTTTAAGTCATGGGATAAGGACTCTGAGACTGTCAATAAGAACGATGTCCACTTCACTGGTACGTGGGAGTACAACGAGCCTTCCTTCGGCAAGACTCATAAGTATGTTTCCGAGACTGAAGGTATGGAGCTTCCAAAGGTAGTCAATGATACCCTTCCTGGCAACGTGACCGATGCTTATAAGCGCGGCGAGGTTGTCAACGGCGATACTATCCCTAATGAGGTAACTGACGAGGATAATGATGGTGTCTGGACAACTACTGGTTGGAAGACTAAGGATGTGACTATTGAGAACTCCGACCCAGATTTCGTTGCTGGTTGGACGTTTAAGGCTAATCCTCACAAGGCAACTTATGAGTTTGTGAGTGGTACGCCTGGCAAGGAGCTTCCAAAGCCTATTGTCGATATGACTCCGACTGACCCAAGCGAGTACACTAAGGGCACAGAGGTTCCTGCTAAGTCTGAGTTCGAGAAGACTGTCAAGGACGAGGATAATGATGGTACTTGGACGTTTAAGTCTTATGACCACGATAAGCAGACTGTTGAGAAGTCCGATATTAAGTTCGTTGGTACGTGGGAGTTTACTCCTAACACCTACCCAGTAGGCTATGAGTTTAAGTCCACTGACCCTAAGCGCGAGCTTCCAAAGGTTGTTAAGGATAAGCTGCCAAAGGATGATAAGACTTATATCACCAAGACGCCAGTTGATGCACAGAAGATTCCTAACGACCCAGTTTATGACCCAGAGCTTGATATTGACTGGACGTTTAATAAGTGGGATTCACCAAAGAAGACCATCGAGCGCGAGGGAATTAAGTTTACTGGCGAGTGGACTCCAAAGCAGCGTGAGTATAAGGTAACGTATAAGTTCACCAGCGGTACTCCTGGCAAGGAGCTTCCAAAAGAGGTAACTGAGCTGCTTCCTAAGGACGATAAGACCTATGTCACTGGTTCTAAGGTTAAGTCCAACAAACCTTCCAAGACTGAGGTTAAGGTTGATGGTGGTACTTGGAAATTCAAGGAGTTCCCACCAGAGCTGACCATTGATAAGAAAGATGGCGAGTTCGCGGGTGAGTGGGTATTTGAAGCAGACCCAGCTCCAACTCCAGAGCCACAGAAGCCAGCTGCTAAGCCAGTTCCTAAGACGGGCGACGCAACTACCACTGCTCCAGTAGTCGGCGGTATCGCGGCAATCATGACTTCGATTCTTGCCTTCTTCGGAATCAAGCGTAAGTCTGACGACTAATCAAACTGATTAGAGATTTAACCCTCTAGGTTCACGCCTAGAGGGTTTTCTCGCGCACTGATAAAAGTTAACCAAGGCTAACTTTTTTAAGAAAAAAATTGTTGACACGTTCACACGGCTCATGTAAACTGAATAGTAAACGAAAGGAAACAATTATGTCCAAATTTATCTATGAGCAAATGTTTGATGTTAAGCTATATTCTGAGTTACACGTTACAGACGAATACAGAAATACCCATAGCGGTGATGGAGCCATTGGCGAGTGCTGTGGTGAACCAAGCGTTTCTTGCATGGAGTCCGCCTTGCGTGACCCATTGGTTAGTTGCTATATTGACCCTAAAGAAGTTGCTTGCATGAGAATTATTTGTGGCGAGAAGTATGTGTATGATACATTCAATCATACAAACGTCCTATACATCAACTTCACACTCGTTGATGCATTAGTAACTACAAATGTTGAACGAATTGATGGCGGCTATAAGGTCGTTTCAGAGTTTAGTGTTCAGACGACTTCACCAACTATGCTTAACGAAGGTGATATTTTAGAGCGTCTGCCGCAGGTCATTAGGCTGTTCGGTAATGTGTCTGTTACTATGCACGACAATTATTCTAAGGTTGACCTTGACAAGGTGTTCAAAGATACTAAGGCATATTGTAGTCTCAATTACCGTACTTATGAGGTCATTCGCGGTCACGAGTGCATTGAACTCCCCGATAAACTCAATGTGACGGTTCTCGGTTGTTGTGGAGACGACGTATTCAAGGTATTGACCTATCATCGAGATTTGTATGATGCTTGTGCTAAACATATTAGTGAAGACGAGTATATAAATTACGGCTACTTTGATGCCGATAGTCTCATGATGTCGCTTTTTGACTACGGTATTGAAAATTACAGTTGGGAAGATGGCTATGGTGACGAGCCAGGCGATGTAACGGTCGGGAGAAACGACAATTATTCCGCAACAGATTTTTTCAATAAGTATCTTGATACGTATGACAATCTCAAGTGCGATGATGAACTCGTGGAGCGCGTTTGCGATTCCGATGGTGAGATTCGAGATAACGTTGTTTGGACTGAGGAACTCATTGACGCGGTTATGAAGGGCTTTGGCTTTGTAAAGGATTAGGCGTATAAAGACTGGGTAAATCGCCCAGTCTGATATGGTACAATAAAAGTTAACTAAGGCTAACTTTTTACATAGCTATTTTTAAATTGCAAGCCAATTACATGCAGTTATGGGTAATTGTGTAGAAATTGTGAAGATGGCAGTTATCACTTGCAATCGCAACGCTGCCATGTAATAATATATTTAACAACGAAACACAGAACAGAAAGGAAGTTGTTATGAGGATTTACAAGATTAACAATATTACAGGAGCAATTCGCCAGATTTTCGGTAAGAAACAGGCACTTAGCGGAAAAGCACTTGAAGCGGACAGCGCATTTGCTCAGCGTATGGGAGTTTCTAAGGTTGCTGCTGCAATTAAGGCGGCTCCTGTTGCCCAGAAGGTCGGTATGGCGGTTGCGACTGTCGCCGTTGCTGGTGGCGCCGCCGCTGGTATCGTAGCAATCAATCAGCCAGCTCCAGCTCCAGCTCCTACTCAGCCATCTACTCCAGCTATTACTCAGCCAAAGGTCGAGGAGCCTAAGCCAGAGGAAACTAAGCCAGTGGAGGAGACTAAGCCAGTCGAGGAGACTAAGCCAGAGGAGGAGAAGCCAGCCGCAACTGAGCAGCCAGCAGCTCCAGAGAAGCCAGAGTATGAGTATGAGTACCAGCCAGCTGAGGACGCACCTGCTGAGTCTCATGCAGCTACCCCAGCTCCCGCACCAGTTCCAAACACTCCAAAGCTCCTTGGTTACAAGCACATTCTCTCCGCTTGGAACCCAGACACCAACGAGGTTTTCCGTACCTCTTATGGTTATGACGGTGAGTATGGTTCCCGTGAGGAAGCTATGCAGGCTCTTATTAAGATGATTCAAGAGGGTGGTAAGGCAACCCCTCATGGCATTGAGGAGTCTGAGGTTGCAATTTACGATGGCGCTAACTAATCGTAAACTATAAGAACTAATAAAATACCCCGCAAAATTGCGGGGTATTTTTTGTTATCTGTAATTATGCAAGAACGCAAGGAATACCGAATACCTGCTCGAAAATCTCTGGTAAACCTTGAAGGTTTTTAGCACCCCTCAGAGCCTTAGCCATCGCAGACTGCATTTGATTACCAGCTGGGTCTGACAGCATTTGAGGAATTTTGTCACTGCACTCACGGGAGAATGTAAATACATCACCAACATTTTGATTGATTGCTTGGGAAATTCCCTCGCCGATGATTGTGATTGCACGACCAGTAATGTAATCACCCATATCCTCAATGTAGCGATTCAAGTAGTTCAGCTGTTTCTCTGGGTCTCTGAGATTGGCAATCAGCTCCTCGCCACGAGCTTTAAGGTCTCTATCAAATCGCTCGCGAACCCAATCGAGCGCAACAACGGCGAATTTTGTAACTGTAGTAATATCGCTGTGGAAACGACAAATCTCGTTTAGTTGTGAGAACGTTCCAGGAATCTCATACTCATCGAGACGCTTTTGGCGGTTTGAAACAGACTCGTTGATGAAAGAAGTAATGTCTGACGCAAATGCCGCATTATCTCGAATATCATTAAGTGTCTCTGGAAGCACAATTTCATACTTATTGGCAACCTCGGAATCTTTCAGTTTTCCACGAATTGACTTAATCGCCCAGCTTGCCGTATTCCACATTTGTAGTGCTTTATTTTGAGTAGTGTTTGCTCTGTGGAGGGCACCCTGTACATCGAGAGAGCCAGAGTGCGTAGCTCGGTCATCTGCCCATTTCTGAATTTCCTCAAGCTGCTCACTAAGTTCACGAATCTCTGTAATGGAATTGTAAAGCTCAGCGACATCTTGCGAAAGATTTACGTCGAACTCTAAAGCAGCGTTTAGAGCATATTTGGCAGTTCGGGCATTTCGCGCACACTCCCTTGCATAGTGGTGTGCGGCAGTGTTCTTAGCTTGCGCTTCGTTGAGCACGAGTCCCAATTCTTTACCGTTCATGTAATAACTCCTAACTAAAGTTAACCGATACAATATCTAAAGTATACCATATATAAAAATAGCACCGCTCAAAATTTGAACGGTGCCTAACAGAAAGGTAGTTATTATTTTAGTAGTTCTTGGGCGATTAAGCAATCTTGTAAAGGCTTGGGAAAAGAAGTCCTAACAGCTCGTCAACTTCCTCTCGGCTATTGAGTGTATTTTCCTCATCTGGAATGATGACGTAACCCTTATAAGTCTCATAGTTACAGTCATCAAGATGTGGCGCGGCTTCATCACCATTAAGAGCCTTTTCGATAAGTTCCTTAACGCGTGCGTCTTTTACAGCATCCATTGGTAATTTCCTTTCATTTGTGGATTGTACTTACTACATTATACGGAGCCACGTAGGATAGCTCAAAACGGCTTCACAACTCCTACACATTTAACGCCAGACATATTTACAATCCATTACCATGTCCTCTTTAGCAACCAATTTCGGCTGGTCTGGATTTGTGGCGTTCCAAATACGATAACTCCATTTAAGACCACCTTGAACTTTGCAAACGGATGTGAGCCAGTAAATAGGGTACTTTTTATTGAGCTGCTTGACTTTAATTTCAAAGTCGTGCTGCTCTTTCTTGTTTTGTTTACCGTCCCAGCCGATTAGCAAACGTTTATCGTTTTCAGAGCCATGGTAGCCGATGGGAATGAGATGTGCTCGGTCATATTGTCTGTCAGTTGGATAAATAAGCGGGTCTAACTCCTTACGAGCCGCATTGTCACGCTCCTGGTGAGCAAAACCTTGACCCTGCTCAAAGCGAGCAAACACTTGCAGAATCTTATCATCATGGTAAAAATAAATGATGTTTCCACTGGTCGGCTTGTGTTTTGAGTTGACTACTTGTGTAAGCGGGTTCTTATTGGTGAGAACCTTTACTTTAAGAGCCTTGTCGCCGTTCACGGATTTAAATTCTTCAGCTTGTTTATCCTCAGAGTTAACCTCGTCTAACTCTGGTTCAACGTATCCATCTGGACGCGGTTTATAGTATGGTTGAAACCATTGGCGAATTTTGATATAGTTCTCTTTGAGATTCACTAAATATCACCTCCTAAGAAATAATTGCTATGTTGACAAGTATATCAGATAGGTGGTATGATATCAATAATTGCACGTAATCTAGTAGAAAGGAATAAACGTGCTACAGTATAACTTTGAGGATAGACTCCTCGATAGGATTAAGGCGGGTAAGCTCAAGCTCACCAACGCAAAGCAAGAGAGCAAGCGTGGAAATGATAGCCTAACCGTCACTTTTGTAGACCAGGACAACGGTCTCAAGCTCTTATGCCGACTCAACGGCTGTGTCGCACTTCGCGAGGACGGTAGCGTTTATGGTGATACCGAGGTACCACCTCTTGCAGACGCAACACTCAATGAGGGTATCGTTTACAGCACCTACCAGAGCGGTACCATTCCACCAATTAAGGTTTGTAAGCGAGTCATGATGACTTGTGCAAACGGAGAAGTCGTCATTCTGATTGGAGAGCGAGCATAATGGCACAGGCATTTAGACTTAAAGAGAAAGCTGACCGCGCCGCTGAGCGTAAGTCTGTTGAGGAGCGCGACAAGGAGTATTACGCAGAGGACTCTGTAAACTGGGACAAGCCAGTTCTTGATTATGACACTCTTAATCGCCAGCCTTGGGTGGCTTACGGCGAGATTGACGAGGGTGCAACTACACTCTTTGCATTTGTTCAGCTTGGTAATCGAGCAATTTCATTTGGTCGTGTAATTTCCTTCGGTATTCGTGTTCCAAACGATAACGCTCACGCAGAGCTTATCAACAAGCTCCGTAGTCATATGGGCGACCAGCAAAACGTTCGTCAGATTCAAGTTGATACGCTTGCAAATATTATCAGTATGGCTGGCGTTGCAACCGTTGGTACTAAGGATAGGCACAACTCCCTCATGGACATCATCGAGGTTGGCTAATGGCTGATATTACCTTCAAATATTCTGACTTCCCAGAGATTGAGGAAGACGGAAACACTACGACCGTGATTAGCGCAAGCCATACCATCGAGCAAGCGACCGTTGAGCAGATTACTAAGCTGCTCAAGTCGTTTGACGAGAATGATGACGAGATTGTCATTACGGTCAAGCGTAAGTAAACATTCTAAGAACCAGGGCGATTAAGCTCTGGTTCTTAACTGCTGCCGAGAAAAGTTAACTAAGGTTAACTTTTTATGTGTGCAAAATATGAACGCCTTGCGCGGAAATCATCCACTAGGCTAATGTAATTTTTACGATAAATATGATTGGGGGTTCGATTGGGAACTGAGGATACAATTACTGTTGACTTTGGTTATAAAGCTAATGCGAGACACTGTGTATACGATATCGAGTGTCTTCCATCTGTCTTTACAACCGCATTTCTTTGTGGCGATGTAGCTACATTGTGGTTCTTCGGTAACGACACATATGACCACATTTCAGACGATGAGCTTAAACGCCAGTTTAAGTCTTATCTTGACGTTGAAGACCACTTCGAGCGCGCCGCTGTTAAAAACCCAGTCATCAAACTTGAACGATTCACAAAACAAAATAAATTTGAATTCATGCGCGCTCTTAGTAGCGTGATTAACTGTGAAGCTCTGCCAACTGACGATGAAACTGGATTCACCGAGTACGTAAGTTGGAATGGCAGTCAATACGACCTCTTAGTACTCATTGCAATCTATCGTTGGTGCGTTGAGAAACCAGAAATCACGCCACTGAATATTCGCACGATTTCTGACGTCATTATTAACTTTGATGGCGCCGATTGGCAGCTTCCAGAATATCTTGAGAAGACCATTGGACTGAACAAGCGTAACTACAAATATGCCTATAACATGGCTATTTGGGCAGATGGTCATATTGATATTGCTAAGATGCAGCGAGTTGGCGAAGATGGTACCGAGGGTCAATTCCCACCAGCTTTGAAGTTACAGGAAGCGCGTCAAGGTGCAGATATCGTCGTAGACGACCTCGTCAGTGATTCAAATCCAGACCAGGTTATTCCAGATGATGAGTTAAAGGGATTCGTCGCCTACAACTTGCACGACGTTGTAAGTACCGCCTACGAATATCGCACGGATGATGTACAGGACAAGATTAACGTCCGCGATAACGTTCGTGAACAATTCCCGTATACATCTGCACGAGCGGCGGATATTTCCACATTATACAATTCGCGCGCTCCACTTGAGCGTGATTGCACGGAAGCTCAGCTTACTGCAACCACGCTGATTGGCGAAAAGAAACTTCGACCAGTTGATAACGCTGAAACTGAATATAACTTCCCTGTTCCAGCAAAGGGAGAGTTTGACGAAGATGGCAATCAACTCTATAAAATGGTTGACTTCCTCGAATACATTAAGGAACACGAGGAGTACGTTCACCCACAATTTATTAGGTTCTTTGAATACTGGCGTGGGAAAAACACTTCGTCTCTATCAGACCTAAAATCTGCAAAATATGGCGCAATTAAAGCAAATGTGTCCTCTAAGGGTACGATTTGCAATATTCCGTATTATCACAAAGTCGGTGATGAATACGTACCCATTGACTCATATATTACCGTGTCTACGGGCGGCGCTCATGGCTCTGTTTGGACGGGATTGCACGAACTTACTCCAGAGCAGGTTACTGCGTGGAGTATGGCGTGTAAGAAGCCAACAAAGACTGACAAACTCAAGCACGTCCCAACGCTTGACCTCAACAATGTAATTCACCTGGACTACACATCGTTTTACCCATATCTCCTGCTCAAGCGCCAGACCTTCATTACGCCAGACGGTAAAGACCGCTATAGAATTATTTACGACACTCGTGTTGGCGTAAAAGCTGAGCTAAAGAAGCATGAAGACGTGAGTAAGTGGACGGAGCACGAGTATCGACTCTCCAACAACCAGCTAGGCTTGAAGCTACAGCTTAATGCTGGTTCTGGTGCAGCAAATACTCATAAGAAGAACGCACTTCTGCCACTCGACAACAAGATTTTGTCTATGCGTCTCATCGGCAACATGGCAATTTGGACACTCGCTCAACGTATGGTTCATGCTGGCGCTTATGTTGTTTCAACTAACACCGATGGTATTTACATTACAAACATCAGTAAAGAAACAGCACGTTTAGTTCTTGACAAGTTTGTCGAGGATTATGGTATTCCTGTAGACCCAGAGTATGTTGACCGTTTTATTAACCGCGACGTATCTAACCGCATGGAACTATATAAACAGCATGATGGCTCATACACCATCAACGATTTGCGCGGTGAAATGCGTTCAGCTGGTAAACTCGTCTATAACGACATAGACCACGGTCACAAAATTACGTATCCGCTTGCAGTGGGTAACGCAGTTATTCGCTACATGGTTAATGATGTTGACTGGAATAACAAGCCATATGACCGCGAGAGAATGCTTAAAATCCTCAACGAGGTTAAGCAAGAATCTACGCCAATCGCATGGTGTTATATCTTCTCTGGAACATCTGTTCGTAAACTCTGGGTAGATATGAAAGAAGCGCCTAGAGTTGGTAGGGTTGTCCTAACTAAAGACGGCTATCAACTTGACCAAGAGAATTATGCGTCTCTCACAAACGCAGAGTTTGAAAGACTCATTGAGAACTTTACACCAGGGTGTAATTTCGAGGAACTCTGCAAAAAGTCAGATGTTACGTTCAAGTATAGGAATTTTCCAGATATTTCGGATGTTGCGTTTGCTGTTAAGCACTCAGCCGAAACGAAATACGATGAGGATTCTTTTGTACCAATGGAGTGGGGCGCAATTACTAAGGAAGCCTATAATCAAGCTAAGAATAAGGTTGGCAAGCGTGAAAAATACTCAGTCTGCCTTATTCACAGATGGGGCAGAACCGAACGCGCGGAAATGAAATCTTGGACGTTCGGTAAATTGGCGAACGTTCCAGAAGGCAGCAAGGGAAGGCTTCTCAATATGGCAGCCGAACTCAAAGCGTTCAACTTGGACGATTTGGACATGGATGCTTATCTCGCATGGGCGGAAAATATGCTCGCAAGGTGGAAAATCTCTGCGAAACTTTCCGAGGACGGCTATTTAACCCAGGTATTGTTTAACGAGCTTGGCAACAAAGCTACGTCCGCCAAGTCAAAGAAGCAACTCGCCGTTGACGAGCTTAAATCGCTCTATTCGGCAGTATTTAACTACGTATAAAATGTTCTAATATATTGAAAGGAAACATCATGGAGAACATTAAACTAAAGTACGACGATAATGGTATGGGTGTTTGGACGGCTAAGGCTGGTGGCGGTAATGTAACTATTGACGAGCATTGTCATGTAACCGTCATTGACCCATCGAACCCAGCACGCATGGTAGTTCGACAGTCAAAGAAACGCTTTAGCTTGAAGAAGGCTTTAGAGGACGTTGATACTGAGGTAACAAATCCAGAGCGCGAGACAAGGACAACCTTTAATATTGACCTTCCAGACGGCACCGTTGCTATGGTTACGCGATATTTTCTCGTAGCATATGAAACTCCATCCGCGATTTATCGAAGCCAGAACGCGTTTGCAAATCTCGATGAAGCGCAAACCGAAGCACTACATCTTGTAAAGCAATACAAGTAACTGCAACTTGACAATCATTGATAGGAGACTGTATAATGACAAGAGAAGGCAGAGTAGTTTCCGCAGTTGAACGTCAATTAAACGCTCGCGGAAGATACTTCATAAACAATTATGCCGAAGGTCATACAAACAGTGGCGTGCCAGATATAGTCTCAGTTGACGCTGAAGGAAAGTTCCTGGCGATTGAATGTAAGGCGTCATCAAACGAACCAACGTTTACACAATACGACCACGGACTAAGACTACTCAAGAGTGGTTGCAGATTCATAGTTGCTTACGAAGATTTCGATATTGATGCGATTGACCGCGGCGAACTGCAAAAAACTCCTCTACCAAAAGAACGCGAAGATTTGGTGTGTTTTGAACCAATCGACAAGAAACATACTAAGGAATATTGTTTGGAGTAATTATGTCAAGAAGCTATCGTAAGACGGGCGTAATCGCAACTCAAAACTCGCATACACTGAGTAAGCGAAAGAAAGCCATCAAGCGTTGGTTTAATAACAAGTTGCGCCACCGAGACGACGTGTTTAAAGGTTCAGAGTTTAGACACATTTCTGGTGGAACTGATGTTGAATCTTATAGGTCACTGACGCGACTTCCTATGGACGCTAATTTGCGAGGTTATACGAAATAATGCGTATGAACCTCGGAAGAAAGTTCGACGACTTTCTGAACGAGTTGGACGAATTAGATGTGACATTAACCGTGTCTGGTAAAAACGAACTTGGAACAGTTGTATCGCTCACGGCTTATACGCCAGTATTGCATTATCCATTCAAAGACAAACTTTTGTTAGCGGGCGATGCTGATACGCTCTCTGAGTGGCGATGGGTAATAACCGACTACGAACGTCGATTTGACCCATACAAGGAATTTACCAAGTATTGTCACAAGAACAAAATTGATTTGAGTAAACCGCTGGATGCGGAAAGCAAGGCAATTCTAAATGATTATGTATTATTGAAATATCACACTTTGAGTAAGATGTCGGCTGCAACTTACTCGTTTAGAAAGGGTAAGTAATGGGTGTTTACAATCAGTCGGCTATTAAGAGTCTGTTCAATGGAAAATCTAAAACCACTGACGCTGAAAAAGAAGATTTGATGACCTTATTAGAGTCACTTCCACTATCTCAGCGTAAGGAACTTTACAGATTCGTTAAGAAAAACGATTCTATGTTTACCAAAGACGAGGTTGAAATCTACAAGGCTGGTAACACGATTCGCGGAATTGAAAATCTCCGTATTCTCATTAAGAAAAAGAAACGTGCGCGCCAGGCTGGATTAAAGCTCTCGCAGCTCAAGAAAGGAGCGTTTGAGGAAAGTGACGAAGAGTGGGAACGTCTCCAAAACGGAACACAAACTGTTCAAAAGAGGACTCGAAAAGTTAGAGCAACTACGAAAGCGAAGGCAAGCGCGACTTGCAAGAGAAAGAGTACGAAAAGCTCTAAAAAGACAGCATGACACATATCTCATTGAGAACTAACACGAAACTCTCTAACTAATTAGTTAGAGAGTTTTTTGTGTATTCAAACCGAGTACAAAATCGATTCTAAGCCACGCAAATATACGAAACGGGTGGATAGTCGTTGCTTTTTGAGGTAGTTTTCTGGTAAAATGTATATACCGACAAAAATAGAAAGGAACTTATGAGATATGAGTGTGGCGCGGCAACTGCCGCGGATTTACGCGAGCGTAATGGTCTTGACCATCTTGAGGACAAGGATTTGCGCAAGCTAATGAAAATCTATGACATTATTTGGAACGACGTTTACCCTCGCGCAAAGGAGTTTGCAAAGCTGTTTGAAGGTACATTCCAGGAAGTTAATGTGATGGAAACTCGCGATGGCGGTCTGCAAGCTCCAATTCCAACGCCGCCAAGAGTCGCTGGAAACGAAACTCTTATTAAACGCTATATGGCGTGGCGCGAAGATTATGAAAAGGTATTTCATGCGTATTCAGACGAGCGTGAGAGGTTGCGTTGGAAGAACCATGAAATCGAAGTCTATTCAAGATAGGAGCACTACATGAAAGAAGCAAAGGCTTGGGTTGACGGCTCGTTTAATGTACATAATGGCTTAGCTGGTTATGGAGTGTATCTAATTATTGGCGGCGAATCACTTGAAATGAGCGGTTCTGTTACTAGGTTTGATAACTCCTCGCGCAACATTGTTGGCGAAGTTACCGCAGCAATCACAGCAATCAAGCGAGCTATTGACGAAGGTTGCTCGAAAATTACCGTGTTTTACGACTACGCAGGTATTGAAAACTGGGCAACGGGTGCTTGGAAACGTAATAAACAGCTAACAAACGATTACTACGAGGAAGTAAACGACCTCATGAAATCTATTGATGTTACATTCCAGCATGTCAAAGCACATAGCGGCGATGAAAACAACAACCGCGCAGATAGACTTGCAAAGCAAGGTTGCGGTCTTAAATAGCATTTGTGTACAATCTGTGAATTTTGGGCGCGTCGATATTTGTCGGCGTGCCTTTTGCTATGATGGCATCATGCAATTCAACGCCGAATGAAAGGACGCGCAAATGCTTAACGGTAACTTCAAGATTGGCACTGACCGCAGTAACAGGAACCAGATTAAGCGTATGGCTAACCGATTCGGCGATGAGTTCATTTTAGCGAAAGCTGCTGAACTCGTTGAGCTTGTACGTTCTGGAAACGTTAAGTATTCAAAGCACCTTGTCAAGAAAATGCGCCGTGAGAATTTGAATGTGCCAACTATTGTTATCGCAAAGACGATTGCTCATGCAAAGACCTCTTTCATCGAGTTTTCGTATCTTCGCGGTAATTGCAAGTGGCACCGCGCATTGCTTCGTGACTACGCCACTGTTGAGGACGTCATGATTGATGGCGAGATTAAGAAGTGCAATCTTTGCTTCGTAATCGACTTCAAATGTGGAGAAATTGTGACGGCATACTGGAATGAAGCAACTGATTTGCATGAAACGCTTGACATGAGAAAGTATGCGTAGTAACCTGTTCTTAGTTTGACAACCGAATACTTTGTGTGTTAAGTTATTTTGTAGCTTCCGCAGTTGGGCATCTGCGATAAGTGTGGCTTGTGTCGAGCCGAAATCGGCACTGCTCATAGAACAGGCGGATGTAATCGCTAAAGCGGTCTGCCTGTTCAAACTTGCACGTTTAGCAAAGCGGTCAACTGCGGCGGACTGTAAATCCGCTCCTTTTTAGGTTCAGAGGTTCGAATCCTTTAGCGTGCACCAGAACGGGGATATAGCTCAGTTGGGAGAGCGCTGCCCTTGCAAGGCAGATGTCGAGAGTTCGAATCTCTCTATCTCCACCAGAACGGGAGGGTCTCGGCAGTAAGCAAGACTTATGCGGCTTGTAACGTTGTTCGACTCAACGCCCTTCCACCTTAGAAACTAGCCGACTTGTCAACGTCGTTAAACTTGATAGGTATAGCTTAGACCTGAAGCTGGCGGACGGAAACCCAAACCCAAACCCAAGGTTTTCAGTCAGACACATGAAGCCCTCTTTGAACGTCTGAGTGTGGGACCTCAGACAATGTTCAATGACCAATCTAACGGCAGTTAGATGGACTAGACTTATCAATGTCGTAAAACTTGAGACGGCGGCAACGTGAAATGCAAAGTACAAGCATATGAGCCGAATGAGTAATGTGCAATGGTGGCGTGTATGGTAACGCAAAGGACTCGCTATTCGCGGGTATATAGGGTAGCTCCCCATGGAGGTTCGAATCCTCCCACCAAAGCCAACGGCTCGTAGGCGGTACGGCAAAGACCATATCGACGGAAGTAGCGGGAACGGATGTTCAAAGGACGAAACCTCGATGGCCGCGTACGAGCGCATTACTCATCTTCGGGGACTTAGTTCAATGGTAGAACCCAAGTCTGTTAAACTTGTCACGGAAGTTCAATTCTTCCAGTCCCCGCCATATTATTATGAGCATATTGAAACAGAGTATACTCATAACAATGTGGCTAATCAAAAAAGTTAGGACGTCTAGCCCGACAGGGCGTTGACGGACTAACCGCGAAGCGATAGCGGAGTCTCTTGACTTTTAGATTCAGCTAGATTAGACTTAAAAACATAGTAGGCGCACACAGCAATTATTTAACTAACATTTGACTTTTAATCAAACACGTTTGCGCCTAGAAAGGATGAACTATGAGCTTTATGGACGACCTTGCAATTGAGACGAGCGTAACGCTAACCGAGAATGGTGGTCGAGCACTCTCCACTACAGGAGACAAGCTCCTTAACCTGTTTGCGGTTCTGGGCGCTTTGCGCACTCGACCAACTGACGTTATCGACAAGTTTGACGCTGCATTTCGTGAGAACGCTGACCTTGCCACCAAGATGGCTTTCTACGGACGTGACGTTCGTGGTGGTCTTGGCGAGCGAGCTGTTGGTAGACTCATGATTCGTGAGCTTGCACTTCTTTATCCAGAAGTTGTAGTCGCGAACTTCAAGAACATCGTTGAGTTCGGACGCTGGGATGACCTGTTCGTACTCTTTGATACTCCTGTTGAGACAGACATGATTGAGTTTGTCAAAATGCAGCTTGTATCTGACAAGCGTCATATGGACAAGCACGAGAGCGTCTCACTTCTTGCAAAGTGGATGCCATCCATCAATGCATCAAGTGAGCATACCATCGCACTTGCACACCGCTTCGTTAAGACGTTCAATACCACGCCACGAGAGTATCGCAAGAATCTCTCTGCACTGCGTAAGCACATCGATGTAACTGAGGTCAAGATGTCTGCTAACAGGTGGACTGACATTGACTATAAGGCAGTTCCATCTAACGCAATGGCTAATTACGGCAGCGCATTTGCCCGTCATGATTACGAGGGTTTCTCTCGCTACATGGACGCCGTTAAATCTGGCGATGTTAAGATTAACGCAGCTACACTTTATCCATATAATGTCATTGAGACACTGGAAAAGGGTAATCGTGATGTAGCAGAAGCGCAGTGGAAGGCACTTCCAAACTATGTTGATGGCGACAACAACTTCCTCATCATGGCTGATGTTTCTGGCTCTATGACTGGACGCCCAATGCACACCTCTGTTGGTCTGGCGATTTACTTCGCCGAGCGTAACCACGGAGCGTTTGCAAACAAGTTCATGACTTTCACCGACATTCCTAAGATTGTCGATGTAACAGGTGATGACCTCTTTGAAAAGTATTGCTCTGTGACCGACCACGTTGGCTACAGCACGAACCTTGAAGCTGCATTTGATGCAATTTTAAGCACCGCCGTACGCACACATTGTCCACAGGAAGACCTACCAAAGGCGCTTGTCATTATCTCCGACCTGGAGATTGACTACTGGGACGGCGGTTCTCTGACCTTCACCGAGGAAATGCGTAAGCGTTTCGCCGATGCTGGTTACGAGATGCCTAAGCTCGTCTACTGGAACGTTGATTCACGCAAGGATACCTTCCTTGCGTCTAAGAATGACCCAAATGCGATTCTCGTATCTGGACAGTCTGCATCAACGTTCAAGAACCTCATTAAGGGTATTGACCTCTCAGCATATGAGATTATGGTACAAACTCTTAATGACCCTCGCTACGATTGTGTAGTTGTACTTTCACAACTATAGATAACTAAAGGCTCTAACAGCAACTATATTTTAAGATGACTTGAAATCATGGTAAACAGAGCCTTGAATAGTGAGCTAAAGTCACAAACAGCAATTATTAAAAACATGCCACAATACCATGAAATGAGTGTGACTTGTAAAGCTCAAACATGACAACAGACCAAATACCATGGAAACGGGTACAAAATGTAACCGTTTCTATAGGTTATGGACTGTAATACGGAGAGTTGGCAGAGTGGCTAATTGCACCTGTCTTGAAAACAGGAGAACGCGCAAGTGTTCCAGAGGTTCAAATCCTCTACTCTCCGCCATAGTAACAACCTGGAGAGTTGTCTGAGTGGTCGAAAGAGCTTGACTGCTAATCAAGTATAGGCTATACTGGTCTATCCAGAGTTCAAATCTCTGACTCTCCGCCAGAAACACGCGATTAGGTTAATGGTAAACTCACGGTCTCCAAAACCGTCAATGGATGTTCGAATCATTCATCGCGTGCCATATTTGGAGACATAGCTCAATCGGTAGAGCAGAGGGCTGAAAATCCTCGTGTCAAAGGTTCAACTCCTTTTGTCTCCACCATATCGAGGTGTGGTGTAACAGGAGCAGCCAGTGTCTTAGGATATGAGAACCAAATGTTCTAAGATTCTGGCGGTGAGGGTGCGAATCCCGCCACCTCGAACAAATTGGGGCATCGTCTAACGGCAAGACATGGGTTTTTGGTGCCTAGAATAGAGGTTCGATTCCTTTTGCCCCAGCCAAAATGAATAACTATTGACTTGCCAACGTCGTTAAACTTGGTAAGCTGGACATGCTTGAAGTATTATAAGCAATATGATTTGTTAGCGGTTCGACTCCGCACACATGGACGCGGTGGTGCATAGCATCATGGGGTTCGAGTCCCCAAGGTACGGTTGCGGCAATGAGCCTTATAATAACAATGTAGAGTCTTGCTGGTCGTGAATAGACAGACACGCAGTCAGCGAAAGCCAACTCTTTGACTGTCCATATTGAGTTGTGCCACAAACATTGCCATCCAATAAAGGCTCGTGGCAATACCTAACAGCTGCGGTAACCGACGGGTACGCCGCTTTCCGACTGAGGAAGTAACTAATTGCTCAGTGAGTGGTTCGACATATAATGAACCACAATAACGAACAAGAAATAAAGATACCAGACGTACGGGCTGGGAACCTTGAGTATTTCTATTGGCTTTGACTCAAGCGCGTTCTGATGGATGCGGTCATCCATATCAAACGCCCGAACCCTGTTCGGGGTTTGATGAAACGGGTCGCCCCCGTTTTCATTAGGTTCGACTCCTAAACGCAACCTTATAGGCGCTTGGCGGAATTGGTAGACGCAACCGCTAAAAGCGGTGATAGTGACTGACGCGTGGCGTGACTATCGTGCAAGTTCGAACCTTGCAGCGCCTACCATATTGTCGTGTGGCGGAATTGGCAGACGCAGTGGGCTTAAAACCCACGGACTTCGGTCGTACGAGTTCGAGTCTCGTCACGATAACCAAACATAAGAGGGACGAATGAAAAACATTCTTATCAACAGAGGTGAAACTATCCCCAATGCGTCGTACTATTTGTTTGACGATATTTCGCACAAATATATTGCTTTCACATCTGATGGCGTAAGACTTTGCAAATTTAGATTCAATCAATGTCCAACAATAAAAGCACTCTGTCATGCGTCTGGTGAGCAAGTTTATTGTGAAGACGACCCAGTCCTAAGTTGGAACTTACAACCAAACGGTGAATGGAAATTTACGTTCGAATCTGATAACAAAAAATATTACAGACCTGTATTTTCTGCATAAACTGCACCAAATATAACTGAATATCAACAAAACTTGGATTGTTAGCTCAGTTGGTAGAGCAGGGGACTTTTAATCCCAAGGTCTAGGGTTCGATTCCCTAGCAATCCACCATAAACACGGCGGCGTAAAGTAATGGTAACTTAATAGTCTCATAAGCTATATATTTCCAGTTCGATTCTGGACGCCGCAACCTAGAAATCACAAGGCTGGTAAAATTGTTTACCAGCCTCTCTTTGTAAGGATTCAACTTGGCATATATTTATTGCATAAAAAATAACATCAACGGCAAATGTTATGTCGGTAAGACACTTAGGTCGCCAGAGGAGCGTTTTTTAGAGCATTTGTGCGACTCACGTAAACAAACTCATGAAAATCGTCCGCTGTATCGTGCTATTAAAAAGTACGGCGAGGATAACTTTAGTTTACACGTTCTCGAAGAATGCGCCGATAAATTTGCAAGTTCTCGAGAAATGTGGTATATTGAAAAGTTAGAAACCTATGCTCACGGCTATAATGCGACCGTTGGCGGTGATGGCACGCAATTGTTTGACCACGAGGTTATTAAAACTCAACTCGCGGCAGGGTTAAGTCAAAAGTTTGTTGCAGAACTTAACGGTTGTTCCATTGATTTGGTAAGGCAAATTCGCTTGGCAAATAACATTCCGTTAACAAAAGTTCGCAAACAACCATCTGTTGCCGCATACACAAAAGATGATATCGAGGTTGGCGTGTTTGTATCAGCTGGAGAAGCATTTAGATTTCTACGTGAAATTGGTATTACAGATGCTCGCTCAGACGGCGGTACACACATCAACGCCGTTTGTAACGGGCGGCGCAAAGTAGCATACGGTTTCAAATGGAAGTATCTTAACTGAAAGGAAGATATATGTACTTTATCAAGTTGACCGCGGTAGCCGAACCTAAAGGCATGTTTAGTGGTCGAGACACGTCAAGAACATTCACGTACACCGAGACTTGTTCAGAGGGTGAGTTCGAAACCGAGCGCACTAAGTTCGAGGAGAACGTACTTAAAGACGTAGCCGAGAACTATCCAGATTTCCATGTAGAGATTCACGAACGTGAATACCACAACTTGGACGCAGAGCCATTTAAGTTTGCGTTTGATAACCTCAATCCAGCTCAGTTTGCTGAGTATCTACGCCACTACGAAATTAGGATGTAATTGTGGCTAAAAATCTTTTAAAGACGAAAGCAAAAGACCCAACTGACGCTGTATTTGGCGTAAACCAGGAAGGCGATTGTGTACACAAGTCACTCGCGGAAATGGTACATACGCTTATTGCTGGTACAACTGGTTGTCACGCCGCTGGAGAGCTTATTCTCATGGCTGACGGCACCTCGAAACCAGTTGAGCTAATCAACGGCGGCGACCGTGTAATGGGCGGTGATGGCACACCAAGAACCGTTCTCGCTCCAAGGTGGGGTGAGGATACGATGTATCGTGTCACTACGAAAGACGGTTGTTCGTTTACCGCGAATGGTGAACATGTACTGGCTCTGTATAATTTGAAAACAAAATCATACGTTGAAATGACCGTATATGAGTATCTTGAAATGTATGGTGATTCAGAGAGTCCCATGCGTCTCTACAGACCATCTAAGCCTATTGAGTTTGAGAATGACTTAGAAATAACTATTGACCCGTATATCCTCGGAATGTTTATCGGCGATGGTGGTACGCACGGTATCGCCGAAGGTTGCCCAAACATCACAACAGCCGACCAAGAGGTTGTTGACGCAATCTATGAGTATGCTGACAGAATAAATTGCTTGATTCGTGTGGAAACAAAACCTCATAACAAGGCGGCAACATACTATTTTAAGCATGACCCAGATAACTTTGTTGCTGACGGAAGACATCCAGTTAACGTGTTCAAAAAAATGATTCGTGAGCTAAAATTGAACGGCGTCAGTTGCGGCGAAAAGTTCGTGCCAGACAGTTACAAGCTAGGAAGTATTGAAACGAGACGGCAGGTTCTTGCTGGACTAATTGATTCCGATGGTTACGTCTATAATGAGCATAAGTCCGTTGACTACGTGACTAAATCTAAGCAGCTTGCAGAGGATATTGTTTTTATTGCCCGAAGTTTAGGGATTAGAGCTTCCGAACCAAAGCCTGCCAAGAAAGGCGTTAAAGAACTTGGATTCGTTGGGGATTATTGGAGAATCCATATGGGCGGCGCTGAAATTGTACCAACGAGGATTGCTCGAAAGAAGTTGATTCCAAGAGCAGACGGGCATGACTTAACAAGTCGCATGACTACTTTCAGCATTGAGTTGATTTCGGAGCGTGAAAAATACTATGGCTTCACTTGTGATGGCGACCACAAATATTTACTTAAAAGTGGTGTGCTTACCACTGTGAACTCGGGAAAATCTATATATATGAACAGCCTTCTCATTTCGGCAATGTCGCACGCAACACCAGACGAACTTAAAATCTTCGCAATCGACCCAAAGAAAGTCGAGTTCTCAAAGTACATCGACCTGCCTTATTGCCCCATTAACCCAGTTACCGACATGCGTGACGCATATGGTCTACTGGCATTTGCGGTATGGGAAATGGAGCGTCGATACAAGATTATCCAGGCTGCTGGTGTAAAGCAACTCTCTGAGTATAATGACTTCTACGACAAAGACCCCAACGGCGAGATTGCTAAGAAATATGGTCGTATGCCATATATGATATTTGTCATCGACGAGTATGCAGAGCTTCAGTCGATTTCACCAAATACCGAGACTTTGTGTAAGTCACTCGCCCAAAAAGGTCGCGCATCTGGAATTATCCTGTTGCTTGCAACACAGCGACCATCGGCGGATGTTATTTCTACCACGTTACGCTCCAACTTCCCAAGTCGAATTTGCTTGAAGGTTGATAACTCAACATCAAGCCAGATTGTCCTGGGAGACGGCGTAGACAGAGCCTATGACGGCTCGAAGCTCAAAGGCTATGGCGATAGTTTTGTTCTTGACCAACGAGGTAACTGCGAGCGCGTACAGGGAATTTATATCTCCAATGAGGAAATTGACGCAATCTTTGATTTCTTAAAAGAGAAATATGCCGACCGTTATGACGAGCTACGTAAGTATGTACCAGACGAGGTATATGACTTGCTTACTGAGGATAGCAAAAAGGCAGTTGAGCTTAATGGTGGCGTCTGTGACTACAAGATTCTCACCACCGATAAAGAAGCGTGCGCGTTTGTTGACCGTGGTAAGCCATTCTGCAAATGGGTTGGCACCAAGGGCGAAGGTGGGTTTATGCGTCGTGGTGGAGACGTTGATGAACAATCTCCAACCGCTCTACCAGACCATCCAGAGAAGTGGCACGTTGAGTCACTTGACGGATTTTAATATTTATGCAATACTACTTATGCACGGATTTCCGTGTATAAGTATTTTGCTATCAATACAATAAGGATTTATTACATGGCTTTGACATACGGACAAATGGCGGCTGTAAATCGAGCGCGTAAAAATGAAGAACGTCGCGCCAATACAACCGACAAAAAGAAAACTAAGTCTAAGAGTGTCCCGAAAATTGACTGGTTTCCTATGAAATTTTATGTTTCTACAGGAAAATTCAAGGATATCATTCAATGGGATAACAATAGTGAATATTCTGATGAATTTGCAAGAAGGCTGATTGACAAGCCAAACTTGCAAATTTTAACCATGCCTACAGGTTTTGGTAAGACAAGTGTTGCCGTATCTACGCTCGGAAAACTCGGTAGACCATTTTGCATTATTGCGTCTAAGGCAATTATTGAGGGTGGCGGCTGGCAAGAAACTATTTCCGAATACAATCGAGTGCATCCAGGAGCAAACCTGGCGCCGCATATGATGACTACCTACGATAAGTTTTCTAACATTCTGGGAAACGTCAAATCTCGTGCCGACTTTAAGAAAGGTTTTCCTAAAGACGGAATTCTCGTTCTTGACGAGGTACACAATTACAAGACCCCTACCTCAAAGCGTTCGCAGAAACTCAAGAATATCCCAGATTATGAGCGTATGGGCATTAGCGCTACGCCACTCACAAATGATATCGTCATGGACATGTGTTCATACATGGTTATGGCTGGTAGATATCGCAGTAAAACATTCTTTGAGCAGTGCTACGGACTAGACGTTATGAAAGATAGATACTACCGACTCACCATTTACGACGATGATGGTAGCGTTAACACGAGGAAGTTCCCCGATTACGATAAGCTGCTTGACGAGGTTGCAGAGGTAATTTACCAACCGAACGTATCAATCAACGATATTGATATGCCAAATCTTACGACAACCGTTTTGCAGCTTCCTGTAAGTAAACAATTGTTAGCTGATATGCGCTCAATTGCAGATGCATATGCTAAACAAATGTTTGCATCTGCCAGCGAAATGCGCCTGGTTATGCAGGAGCGAATTGCTAATGATGATGGACGTATTGTTAAACTCCGCGAGATTGTTTGTGGAGAAAATGTGAAGCAACCGCTTATTTTCTTCCAACATTTGACAACGCTCGACGCAATACGTAATATGCTTGATACCGAAGGAATTAGTTATCAGATTCTCGATGGTAGACATTCTATGAAGGATATTGACAGAGATAATCTTTCGCCTATACTTATTCAGTATCAATCTGGTCGAGAAGGTATCGAGTTCAAAAATTCGAACACTACCGTGTTTTATGAAAACCAACCTTCATACATGACTTTGGTTCAATGTGCAGGACGTAATGCAAGACGAGGAATGAAAGGAGTTGAAATTAACCATTACCATCTTGTGTCGATGAATGAATACGACCAAGAGGTATTCTCTCGCGTTCAAAGTAAGGTTGAGATTAACCCAAGAACGCTTGACGAATTAGCACTTAAAGCCCTGCCTACGAATAATAATTGGTAACATTGCTATTTGATTCAGCTAAAACAAACGAAAGGATAATTAAAATGGCAACAGACGCACAGAAATTTATGGTTATTGACGCACACGTTGACGAGGAGTCTGGTTCAATTCTTATTGACGGCTTCGAGCCAATCACTGAGACTGGTGGCACGCTCAACCTTATGTACAAGGTTTACAACCCAGAGCCAAAGCCACACTTTGAGGATGACGCAGAGCGCAAGGAGACGTGTGTTAAGGCTCTTGAGGAGACCTTTAAGGCAGACTTTGACGCTGTTATCGCAGACCCATCCGTCCTGGTTGGACTTGAGTTCGAGGGCTATCCAAGTGACGAGCGTATCTATCTGACCCCAGCAAAGGAGTTCATCACTTTCTCTAAGGTCACTCCTGCGGTTGCTAAGGCAGTTGAAGCTCTCATTCGTAAGGGTGACATTATTTCTACCCCAGTCGTTGACAATCGTCGTTTCGGTCTTGGCAAGAAAAGTGGTGCCTTCTATTCAAGCCACTCCTTTGATTTTGCAGTGCCAGTAGAGATTAACGGCGAGACCCTGTACGTTCGCGTTGCTCAGATTATTGATGATACCGCCGATGGCGATAAGGTCGTAAAGTACGCAACCAACTATAAGGGCGCTACTAACGGCGGCTTTAAGGACGAGCGCGGCTATACCCGCTCTGACGCAGACCAGAAGCTCTATGAGGTTGTTACGGGCGCAAAGGATGCTGACCCACAGCTCAAGGATAGCTTTATTAAGTTTGCAAACACCATGCTTGACCAGGCTCGCACAATCCTCGTTCAGAGTGTTCTCGGCGCAACTGGTGTTGACCTTGACGCTTATGCAGCTGAGGAGAAGCCAGTACGCATTACCAACGTTCGTATTGAGTCCGCTGGTAATAATCAGTTCCTCACCGCATCCATTGCTCCAATCGAGGAGTAACAAGTGATTACCGTACAGATTATTGGTACGGGTTCTACGGGTAATTGCGCCGTGGTCAATCGTGATTTCATGGTTGACCTCGGCGTTTCTCGTTCCCTCGTGGAGCGTAACGCTGATAATTTAGACGCATTGCGTCATATTTCAGCAGCGTTTATTACCCACGAGCATGCAGACCACGCAAATCCATCGCTCGTAAAGTGTTTGTACGAGATTCGCCCCGATGTATTCAAGCGGCAATTTTTTATTCCGTCGCAGACCTATGAGAAGTTAACCAAGGCTAACTCTTTTCTAGGAAAGGCGTTTGAGGACTACCCACTCGATAATGTTATCGATAAGGATAGCGAGTTCGACTTTAGGACGCGTGGTGGTACATGGCATGTAAGGTGTTTTCACGCGCCACACGGTTCGGCAGAGTGTGTTGGTTTTGTATTCACCTCACCAGACGATGAAACGTTGTTTTGGGCAACCGACCTCGAAAATCTTGAGTTTGCAGGTGTTGGAAATGCTAAGTACGACGTAATTTGTTGTGAGGGAAACTGGGATACCGAGCGTCTTACAAACGCGCTCAAAGACCCAGAGACCGCTGGACATGCTGAGAGTTCATTGAGACATCAATCAGTTGAAGCGTTTGAACAGTTTGTTTCAGACCATGCTAAGGCTGGTGGAAAGATTATTCAGCTACACAATTCGAGCAGCTTTGGTCGATATAGCCGATATAACAATGTGTATACGGGCGACGTACCAGACTACAGCAAGCCACCACTAGACATTTAGTGGTGGCTTTGCTATAATCATAGTATTTAGGTTCAATGAAGGGATATTATGGTTAGGAATACCGTCACATCTGGTGATAAAACTTATAGTCTCTGGATTCGTGTAGATACTAAAAAACCGTTTCCAGATAAAATTTTGACCACCGTTCAAAAAGTTGCTCGCTCTAAATCTGGTAAGCGACACGTAAAGAAGATTTCTGAAACAAGACTTATTTGCTCGCCAGCTCTGTATGAAAAGCTCCAATCACAAATTGACGTACTCAATTCGTGCGAGGTATCGCTGTTTGTTGACGCTGGTAACGGAAAAACAAAAGCGCTTATTAAAGACGCCAAGAACTATGGCGTAGTTAAAGATGACTACGACAAGTTGCTGCGTTACATCTATAACTAATGAAAGGAAAATTGTGACCGAACAAGATTACACTTACGAGACATTCCCATATCGAGAGGTTAAGCCAGTAGTCGGCGATTCAAAGACATTTGAGGAATGTGGTATGCCTTCAATCAACCTGGGTTATACAGGTTACTGGATTTGTTATTCAAGTACCGACCGAGACTGGATTGTGGCTGCAATTAGACTGCTCATTACACAGCTCTCTCGCAACAACGCGACATTTATCCACGAGCGATATCCACAGTCAGTTACCGACCACTATCGCAACGCAAACGACGGCTTCGGCTTCTTCTATGACTGCTCGGATGATTGCACACAGCTCAGCTCTTGGACGCAACTTGTACAGCGACTTACTGAGGTAATCGCTAAACACTATGCGAACGTTAAGTATGGTATCGATTATCAGACACTTGCACACGAGTATTCATTCTTGTATGAAATGCCCGAGGATGTCATGACTAAAGCTCAAGTTGACGATTGTATTTCACTCGCTGAGAAGCTCATGCAGGACGAGGTTATTCCTCGTGTTAAGGATATTTGGTACAACCAGATGCACAAGTATCAACTTGTAGATGGCTATGACCCTGTTGAAAAATATGTTGGCAGACCATCTATTCATCCTGGCGATACCAAGACTGGCATGTATTCAACTGCGCCAGTATACGGCGTGAATGCTGAGTAAATCATGGCTATGACTGAGGAGAATAAGGCAAGACTCGCTGAGATTGCGCTTATTAAAAAGGCTGAGACGGCGGCAATGCGTGCTGAGGAAAAGCGCTTAGCTGAACTTGACCCGCACAAGACATGCAAAAACTGCTCGTTGTCTTGCAAGCAGCACGATTTCGTATTGAGCGTATCTTGTCCTAAAAAGAAAGTGATTAAGAAAAAGTGAGTGTAACACGTAGACAATTTGTTACCGCTGGTATGGCAGGTGTTTTAACACTTGCCATTTCCGCGTGCAAATCAGATAATCAAGTAACCGAGGTTCAATCCACTCAGCCAGCGCCAAAAACGGTAAAAATTACCGCGAGGTGTAACTTGACAGAGGTTTCACCGTCGATTAGAAAGAATCCCCCAATCATTGTATTGACTGGTTGTTGTGCTAAAAGTGAAGGTCATACGTATTACGTCGCGTTTAACAGCCAAAAGGATAATTACGTGTCCGTCAAGGATATCGAGGTTGTCTCTGGAAAGTATAAGTTAACAACTATTGTTGGCTCAACAAAAGACGGTCAATGCGTAACCTTTGAGGGTTTCGATTTTGATTATTCGGACAATTGCCCCGTTGTGCTGTCTGACGAAACTAAGGATGAATATCTTGAACGTAAATCAAAGGAGACGGGCAAGCCTAAAGGTCTTATTGCGTCAGATGTCCAAGATACTCAATGGCTTGACGGTAGTTTGAACCTTATTGTGCGCTTATCTAAGTGTGATGGTGATTATACGTCCGCATATAAGCAACTTATTGCAGACCTCGATTCTGGCAAGGTTTCAACCGAACAAGTGTTCGGTATTTCAGTCGATGAATTGAAGTCGTTACAACTCTAAAGCAAAAAAATCCCCGCATTACGCGGGGATTACTGCTATCTTACATATTCGTTTAAGATGCCAGATTTTGCAAGGCGTACAAGCTCTTTAATACAAGCGTTAGGTGTGACTTCGAGTTTCTCGGCAGTGTTTACAAGTGCCGTACAAAGCCTAATTCTCTGAGTCTCGTCAAGTTGAACACCGTGCTTTTTCACTCCAAGTCGGCTTGCTCGTGAACGGATACTTGACCAGCTACGACCATTGAGTTTAGACCAACCGTTCCAGTTTTCACCGTGCATGAGGTAATTAGCTCGGATATAGGCGTCTTCCGTTGTAGTCCAGCGCTTTGATGTGACTTGATAAACTTTAAGAATCCTAGCTCGCATAGTAATTGCCGATGTGTTACGCTTTGGCAAGAGTGTTCGCCATCCGTCCCATTTCGCACCGTGAGCTGGGAAGTTGTCGATGATACACTTATCTTCGAGCTTCGACCACTTCGACTTATTAGATACAAGATTCAACTTGCGTCTGCGGGTATAAATAGCCGAAATTACGACGCCTGGAAAAGCTGCTAGATATTCCTCTTGTGATACGTGCCTTTTTGATAGCTCGATAAGTAGTGCGTCATCTTCGTCAGTCCACGTATAGTTTGAAACGCGTTTCATGTGTTTTGCCATACATTACTCCTATTATAAACTGCGACAAACACGCCAGTTTGTTCGATTGTTAATGTGATAAAATTATACCACAAGTTGAGCAAACTTCGCAAACTGTTCGATTTGAAAGTGTTATACTGTTACCCGACAAGTTACATTTCCTATGGAAGGGAGATTATCGTGATTGAACTACAAAACATAGTGGATAGTCAAAAATTTATTCGGGTGGTCAAAGCCCTCGGAGGCGCTAATACATATAGCGACTTGGAACTTGGATACATTTATCATGGATTAGATGATATGGGCGTTGACCCACAGTTATTTTTTAACTATGACCTCAACGTAATTATCCGTGATATTTCCGACATTCTCAAGGACTTCAACCACGAGCGAACGGCTGACCTTTGTTTGGAGCTGGTTCCAGATAAGTTTGAGAGCGAGGAGGACGCGTATGAAGCGTGGGACGAGGATTTGGAGCGCTACCTGCTAGAGTGCGACAGATATCGTCTTATTGATATGCTAAACTCTTACCTACACAGTGGGTATTATCTTATTCATCCAAATGAGAACAAGCTGTTCGAGTTCTTGAAACCAGCGGATGAGTAACAAATTAGTCCATACTTGACAAGAAATTACACAACCTCTATACTATTTTAGATAGCCACAAACATATCAATTTAAGGAGTTTATTTTATGGCATTTAATAAAAACAGACGAGCTATTACGGCGGGCATTGCGTTCGCGCTTATTGCTGGTCAAGTTGGTACATTATTTGCTACCAGCCGACAAGCATTTGCGGAGCTTCCCGATGTTGGCGGAACTTTAACCGTCGGTACCACCAATAAATATAATGGCTCTCACATGACCCAGTGGGTCGCTGATGACGGTCAAACACCTCTGTTCTGCGCTGACCCTGTTAACCACGACCATGCCACTGCTGGCGGCAGCGGTCAAGTTGTTGAGCTGAGCAACCTCACAACTTCCGACGGTCACACTTATTCTGAGCACGACCGCCGTATGATTGACTACCTCGTTTACTACGGTACTCTTGGTATGAAGCAAAGCAAGACTTATTACGGTGTGTCTGGTGCAGACCTCCAAGCAGCCACTCAGCTTGCTATTTGGGGCGTTCGTCAAGGTGATATGCACGATGACGGAATTGGTTATCTGATTCCATATTACAATATCAATACCACGAAGGCGGCGTCCGACGCAGCTCAAAAGTTCTTTAATGATGCTAAGGCTTATGCCGATAACCCAGATAGCGACAAGAATGTTCCAGCTGGTGCCGCATTTGCATTTATCCCAGCTGGTAATAAGCAGGTTATGACTTACTTTGGTCTGAAACTTGGTTCTCTGTCCATCACTAAGTCCTCTGGCAACACTCTCTACACCGACGGTAATAACTGCTATTCTCTTGAGGGCGCAGAGTACACCGTTTATCGTGACGAAGCAATGACCGATGTTGTTGGTATCATTACAACCGACGCGGCTGGTAAGGGTTCTCTTGCAAATCTCAACGCTGGCGAGTATTACCTCAAAGAGACTAAGGCTCCAAAGGGTTATGCTCTCGCAGACGAGGTAACAAAGTTCTCCATCGCAGCCGATACCACGACTGAGAAGACTGTCCAAGATGGCGCAAAGTACACAATCGACCCACTTTCAGTACAGAAGGTCGATAAAGACACTGGTCTTCCAAAGGCTGGCGGTAACGCAACGCTTGCTGGTGCAGAGTTCCAGATTGCGTATTATGCTGGACAATACACTAAGGATAACCTCCCAGAGAAGCCAACTCGTGTATGGAATGTTCGTACTGACGAGAACGGCTTAATCAATCTTGAGAACGCAAACGAAGCAACTGAAAAGTACCTGGTTAAGGAAGGCAGCGATGATTTCTTCGTTTCCCCAGATGGCAAGGTAGTGTTCCCTCTTGGAACTGTTACTATTAAGGAAACCAAGGCTCCACAGGGCTATTTGATTACTGACGATAACAGTGATGGAGTTGACGACGACGTAGCTGTTCTCAACATCAACAGCGATAATGTTGATGAGCGTACAACTCTCGCAGCCGACCTTCACTCCACCAAGAAAGAGCAAATCGTTCGTGGCAACGCTAAGTGGACTAAGGTAGTTACTGAGAGCGACGGTACTGGTAGCAAGCCACTTGCAAACGTTGTCTTTAAGGTCACTTCCAAGACCACTGGCGAGACTCACTACGTTGTTACCGACAAGGACGGCGTAATCGATACCTCTAAGGGTACTAAGGCAACCGCTAATAAGAACGATGCTGCGGTAGCTGCCGACGGAACTGTTGACGAGAGCAAGCTCGACGCAACTTCTTCCGCATGGTTTAGCGGATTCTCCGCTGAGGATTTGGCTAAGGCACCAAAGGCTACCGAGACCGATGCAGCTAATACTAACGCCGCAACAACTACCTCTGTAGCAGAGAATAACGCAGCGGCAACTCCAACAGCTGAAAAGCCTGCTGCAACCGATGCCCCAGCTGGTGCAACTACTGATGCTAAGGTTGATTCTAAGGCTGACGCTTCCAAGGATACTAAGAAGTCTGAGGGTATGCTTCCTTACGATACCTATACTGTCGAGGAGATTCGTACCTCTGCAAACGAGGATGTCGTTGACATGGCTAAGTTCGAGATGACTGTTTCCGAGAACGGCGTAACCGTTGACCAGGGAACCGTTGTTAACAAGCACCCAGAGCGCAAGAAGGTCTATAAGACTGGCGACGAGGGTGTAAACCCAGAGCTGCTTGTTGCGGGTGGCGTACTGATTGTTGCTGGTATCGCTGGCGCAAGCTACGCACTGCTTCGTAAGAAGAACGACTAATCGACAATTTGTAGAAATTGTGTAGATTAACAATTTACCCAGCTAATCGAAAGGTTAGCTGGGTTTTCTTGTATACTATAATCACAAAGTCGATGAAAGGAACTATCTATGAAGCTGAATGACCGAGAGAAAGATTTTCTGATTGCACTTGCTGTATTTATGGTATTCGCAATGTTTGTTATGACGATTGCACGAGCTTTCATGACTCCCGCAGTGCACGCTCCACAGATAACTTTTGGTAACAGTGTAGAGGAACTATTCGATGTGACTGACGGAGATTACGTTGCATTTCCAACGAGTGATAATTCTGGTCATAAATACACTATTGTTAACATTCGCGATGGTCGTGAGTATAGTTCAGATGACGCATCTGGCGCGTGGATGGTTCCTGTTCAAAATACAGATGGCTCGTGGTCGTATAACATTAAGTGGCTCAATCATCTCGACCAAGTAAATCGTAAGTAAACTACTTGCCCGCTTTCGAGCGGGCATTTTTGTGGCTCTAATTCCTAGCTGCAACTAGGAATTAAAAAAGTTCTTGACTTCTCAACAGACCGCCGTTAAACTTATACACAGCAAAAATACGAGTAAGAAAAGGACTTAGAAACATGACTTTTGCAAACGAACTAAAGAAAATTCAAGCAGCTTATCCATATTTGACCGCCGATAACCTCGACGAAATTAACCATGACGTTGATGGCGAGCTGGAAAATATCCGTACACTGTGCACCGAGTTGCATAATGCAAAGACTGACCCAGTGGTGGTATATCCAGACTTTGACTGCGATGGCATTATGGCGGGAACTATTCTAAACGCTGGACTTAATCAGCTTGGTTTTGACGCTAAACTGTATGTACCAGACGCGTCGGCTGGCTACGGCATGCAGCATGAACAGATTGATATTATTAAAGACTGTTTCCCAACAGCTAAAACAATCATTACGTGCGACACAGGTATTACCGCATTTGAACCAGTTGACTATGCTCAGTCTATTGGTTATACAGTTTTGATTACTGACCACCACCAACAGTCTGGCGAGCTTCCACGAGCAAAGGTAGTCGTTGACCCATGCCAGAAGTCTGACCCATTCCCCTTTAAGTCAATTTGCGGAGCATACGTCGCATTTAAGGTCGTACAGACCTATGCTGAAATGTTTATGCCAGAGCAACTTGATGCTATCAATCAGCTTGTAATGTTTGCAGCTATTGGCACAATCGGCGACTCAATGGATTTGAAATACAACTCTCGCGTCTGTGTCATGGACGGACTCAAGCGCATGAACGAACTCGTTAAGGTTCAATTCCGCGATGGCTTCTTCGTGCAGGAGTACAACGACGCACTCTTTGGTTTGTACACGCTTGTTAAGTCGCTCATTACCGACAAAAAGAAATCTCTAACTGCTGAGAGCTTTAGCTTTTACATCGTGCCTGTGCTTAATTCGTGCAAGCGTATGGGTGCCGATATGCACGTAGCGTTTGATGTGTTCAGAAATGAAATTCACAACATTGACGAACTCATCGCTCTCAACGACGAGCGTAAGTCCGTAACTGACAACATTTTTAAGTCTGTTACATCACCGCTTGCAAAGGCATCTGGTGAGCAGCCTTACGCTCCCATGGCTTATTTCATCGATACACCTTACGCGATTGCTGGCTTGATTGCTAACAAGATTATGGGCGCTAATCATACGCCAACACTCGTGCTTTCTCGAAACATGGACGGTACACTATCTGGCAGCGCGCGTGCCCCAGAGTGGCTTGATTACCGCACACTCTTGCGCGATTGCGGAGCAAGCGCTGATGGACACGCGCAAGCATGCGGCGTAACATTTGAGAGCGAGGAAGCTCTCAAGCGCGCACTAGAGTCGATTACGTATTACCTCAAAGAGGTCACTCCAACAAATAAGGAGTACGTTGAGCCTAACTATCCAACGCTCGACGAAGACGTCGATATTGCGCGTGTCTGTGAGTTTATTAACAATGGTGAACCATATGGCAAGGGTTTTGAAAAGCCGAAGATTCGCATGGTAGTGAATGAGAGTGACATTGATGAAATGCGTTGTCTAGGCAAAAATCATGAGCACCTCAAGATTACTCTCAACAACGGTCTTGTATTTATGGCTTGGAATACGAAGTCACTCGGCAATATTATCGGCAAGCAGATTGAGGTCGTTGGAGACCCAGGACTCAACGAGTGGATGGGAAACATCACTCCGCAAATTATCGGAAGCCTAAAAGTCCTTGACTAATTACACGTTTTCAAAATTTGCGTGCCTTAGAATCGATTTTGTGCAGAAAATCCGTACCAAAACTGGAGCGGATTTTCACGCATGGCTATAAAAGTTAACCTAGTCTAACTTTTAGTGTAATTCTTATGAAAGTGTTGCATTAAAGAGCAAACTATGAGATAGTTGTGCAAACTAATTGAAAGGAACTGTTTATGAACAGATTAGACCGCGTTAAAGTTGTCTCCAGCGACAACAAAAAGACTGTATATCAACTCAATCCTAGACTACAGTTGAAGGTTATCCAGTATGACGGATACTGCAAGGTATATTATCGTGTATTAAACGTAAGGGAATGGGCACCATCGTCAGTCTATGGCGAGTATACGTTTATCGCTGTAACTTCAAGTGGCGAACTATCAACAATTTTTGATGAAGTTGACCAACTAGAAATCATGTCACTTCAAGAGTTTAGCATCGCCAAACAAACAAATAGATGGACAAAAGGCGAGATGCAGTTTACTAACTTGGTTCTTGATATGGGTTACATAAGCATGCAGTTAAAAGTAATGGGAATGTTTGACGGACAAACAGATGTTGAAGAATGTGTTTTTAGCGGGCATCCATATTTGCGAATTAGCTCATATAAAAATGGTAACACTTACATCGAGATGACGTTATACCGCGCTCTGAGTTTATATGAACTGGTTGAATAAAGCCTGTAAAAGTTAACCAAGGCTAACTTTTAGTGTAGATACCGAAGGGATTTGATAATGAACAAACTGGACGATGTTAAAATCTTCTCAAAGAAAGACACTGAGACTGTGTATCAGCTCAACCGCAAATTGCTGCTGAAAGTTGTTCAGTGTGAGGGCTATTGCGAAGTATATTATTTCGTTTTGAAAAAGCGCTTGTCTATGCCAACTTCTGGGAATTACGAATTTATAGCCAAGACGGTTAGCAATAATTTATCAGACATTTTTGACGAAATTGATAAATTAAAAATCATGTCGCTGCAAGATTTTAGTATCCGCCATCAAGGGATTGGCGGCACTCGTGCTCGAATGTCGTTTAAGGACATGATTCTCGGTTACAACGAAATTAAAACACATTGTCTCTTGTTAAAAATGTTTGACAAACAAACAGATGTTGAAGGTTGCATTTTTAGCGGAAATCCATATGTGCACGTTAACTTGGGCGATAAAAATGATGTATCTGTCCGCATGTCTATTTATAAACCGCTAAGTCTACATGCACTTGTAGAACAGTTAACCTAAGCTAACTTTTAGTGTAGAAATTGTGAATCCAAAATAAGTGTTGCAATCGGCTTATGGCTATGTAATACTATAGTCACAAAGAAGTGAAAGAAAGGATTTACAATGCCAACAAATAACCAGCTACCCGTAAAGTTTACCAAGATTTATACAGACGGTTATCAAGAGGACTTTGAGTTCGAAGACGGTGTTCATAGAGCGCTGCTCGTGTCTGCTCTGCATCTCGGGCATGACAAAATTGATATGCCCGCACACTATTCATCTGCCGATTTTGGTCTGTTAAAAGACGTGTGCGTTTACACTTGCTTTATGCGCTCTGATGATTGTTATCTATGTTTCGTTCGCCACGAGTATTACAAGGATGATTACAAGAACGTTGAGCTTTCAAGAGTCGTTAATATGGATTATGTCCTCAAAGTAGAGTGGGTGCGATAATGGCAAAGTCACTGCTAGCACTCATTGGTAGCTTGAGTTTAACTGGCATGGTTGGACTTATTGAGTTGTGGATTCTCGAACAGTTCGAAGCTAAATACACTGCTCGACAGACTGCGATGTTTTACGCAAGCCTGGCAATCGTAACGATGGCTGGCTATATCGTAACCTCAAACATTGTTGGAGCGTAACCATGGATAAGGACTTGCTTAAACTTTACGCATTATGGATGGGCGTGTTATGTATCGGAACTGCGCTCAGTATTATTGCCATTGCAATCATGGTTACATCTTTAATCCACTAACGAATACCCGAACACTTGTTCGGGTATTTTTGTGTCGATAAATAGATTGTACACAATCTATTTTGTCGTTGTGCGACACAAAGTTTAGTGATATACTATGTAGTCCAAAACAAGATATTGCGATTGGAGGTGAAAATTATGAACAGATATCAATCACTTGCTCCTTGGCGCGGTTGTAAGAATGTTATGTTCGGTTACTACAACGATTATGCTGACCCAGACCTTTTATATAAAGGCTACAACTTCAACTATTACGATATAGAAGATGCTATGTATGAGGACTTCTATAGTGAGTTTTCCGACCAACTTGACGATGAAATTGCTTGGTGTGGCGAGGAAACAGCCAAAAAACACGCCGAGGAAGCCTTTGACAAGTACGTCCGCGAAAACGCCGACTCTTACCTCGATGATGCAATTGCCAATGGATATTTCCGTGGCGATTCAAAGAGCTGGCACGACAAAATGTAAACCTCTATCGAAAGGAGCATGATGAGCACTGAATCATCACGCCAAGTTATTAAACGTGATGGCACACACGTTCCGTTCGATAAAACTAAGATTCGTAACGCCATCAAGCGAGCTGCTGATGAGTGCGACGCACTCTCTATTGGTTCGCTTGATAATTTGACGAATGAAGTTGTCGAACGTTGTAATTGTGCCGAAAACCTCACCGTTGAGAATATTCAAGATATGGTTGAGGAAACATTGATGGCTGAGGGATTATCCGAAATCGCTCGTCATTATATTAAGTACCGACAAAATAAAGAAATCGTCCGTGCAAGCAAAAAGACAGACGATGAAATCTTGTCACTCGTAGAGTGTCGCAATGAGGAAGCCAACGAGGAGAACTCCAACAAGAATCCGACTCTCGTAAGTACCCAGCGTGACTATATTGCAGGTATCGTAAGTAAAGATATTGCTCGTAGACGACTCCTCCCAGAAGATGTCGTGAAAGCTCATGACGCTGGACTTATTCATGTTCATGACATGGACTATACTTTGCAGAGAATTCATAACTGCGACCTCGTTAACCTGGATGATATGCTCCAAAACGGTACCATGATTGGTGGAGCAGTTATTGAGAAACCTCATAGTTTTTCAACTGCTTGTAACATCGCCTGTCAAATCGCTCTGGCGGTAGCATCATCGTCTTTCGGTGGGCAAACCTGGTCTTATACACCACTTGCAAAGTTTGTGGATGTATCAAGACAAGCGATTCGCAAAGAAGTTTATGAGGAACTTGAGGGAACTGGAATCTCTATTGACAAACTCGATGAGATTGTTGAAAGCCGACTCAAGAAAGAAATTGCTCGCGGCATCCAAACTATTCAGTATCAAATCCTCACCATGTCGAGTTGCAACGGTCAAGCACCGTTCGTTTCAACAGTCATGTATCTCAACGAAGCTGGCGACGATGAACAGTTACGTCACGACCTTGCTATGGTTATCGAGGAGGTTATCCGCCAACGCTACCAAGGTATTAAAAACGAGAAGGGTGTCTGGATTTCACCCGCCTTCCCTTTTTAGTAGGGGCTTTCATAAGTGATTATGATTGAAACATTTGGTGAACCTATAACAATGGGGTGTCTTTATTATAAATAAAGGCTAACGGTCAACTAAGCTGCAAGGCTAAGGTGGTAAGAAAGCCTAAGTCCATGTTAAAATGGATATGGTAATACCGTGCTAAGACTTATCTGTAATAACGTAAAGTGCGCATATTTTGTTAAATGAAAAGAGGTGAAAATAATATGACCAATTTTAAAGTTATTCCCAATACAAATGGAGCTTACTCTATATCTTCAGATGGGCAGGTGCTATCTAATGCGAGATTGATAAAAAGACCTAAGTATGCTAGTGGAGACTACTATGTCAAAGACAGAATCTTAAAGTGGGCTACCAACAACAAGGGATATGCTTACGTTGACCTACGAATCGACAAGAAAACTTGCAGACAATTAGTTCACAGATTAGTAGCTTTAACATACATACCAAATCCAAAAAATCTGCCACTCGTCAACCATAAAGATTTTGACCCACTAAACAATAAGGTAGACAATCTCGAATGGTGCACAGCATCAGAGAACATCCAATATAGTGCCAAAAGAGGACGTTATAGCAATATGTCTGCGGCTAAAATAGCATCGTCAACAGCACCAAGACCATATTTATATCGTGCCGTTGACCAATATGACACAAGTGGAACTTATATTCAAACCTTCGCTTCCATTAGTGCAGGGGCACAATATCTAAAACGAGAAGGCAGAGCCAACAATGAACAAAGCGCCAAAGGAAATATCATAGCCGTCTGCAAAGGAAAAGCGCATACTTGCGGCGGATACAAATGGAAATATCATACAGATAGGTAAAGTGTAACGACTAACAGTATTTTTAATACAAGAGGGAAAAGTGAAATTCTTTCCCGTAGTGCCAAACATCTTATTATTAAGATGAAGAGATAGTCTATTCCCCTAATAAATATCGGGAAACCGAGGGTATCAAAGAAACTTTTATATGTTTTAGAGGAAGATAACGTTCACGAGAACTCTAAATACTTCTACCTCACTCAAATGGCAGCAAAATGCTCGGCAAAGCGACTTGTTCCAGATTACATTTCCGAGAAGAAGATGAAAGAATACAAGATTGCCAAAGGTCAACTTCCTGGCGATGGAGACGTGTTTCCATGTATGGGAGCGGCAGTTGGTTATGAAACTGTATCTATTTCCATTGATGGAAAAGTTTATAACGACATCAAGATTGAAGATGCGTTCAAACTCATTCGTGAGCAACTCCGACATAAATCCGCGTGTAATGCCTACGATATGACACTCGCTGACTATGATGGCGTTTGTGGTGTGTACAAGTTGACTCATAGACCAACTGGCTTGTATTACATCGGCTCAAGTACAAACATTGCTCGAAGGCTGGCTGAACATGAATATTCATTCATGTACGAAGATACGTTTGCTAATAGATATCGTGTAAACAATCGTCAACTTGACGACCTGGACTTCGAGTTGCTTGAAGCGTGTGACATTGATGACCTGTATGAAGTTGAGTCAAAATACACTCACTTTAAGACGAACGACCAAATGTGCATCAACAAAAAAGACCCTGTTAACGACGGGATTTTCACCATCGCAGACCAATTAGACTCACTGAGCGGAAAGAATTACTCAACACACACTAGCGGTTGGGCTGGTACATGGGTTAAAGCTGTTCCAGACTATGCCAATATTCTAATTAAGTCTTGCGACGAATGGGTACCAGTTAGAAACATCATGTACAACCACGAGTCATGTCCACTCAAGTTGATTTCTGTTAGGTATACCAAAAATGGCAAAGAAAACTCCATCATGGTGACATTAGACCACCCGCTTGAGACTCAAAGAGGTCGCGTGCAAGCAAAAGATATCGTCGCTGGCGATAAGCTCATTGACGCTAAAACTCGTGAGTACTACACTGTGAAGCGTCTAATCTGGAGTGAACCTGGAATTGAAACTTATGACTTTACAACCGATAACGATATGTTTGACCTGTCTGGAATCATAAGTCACAACTGTCGCTCATTCCTTTCAGTTGACGAAACACGAAACGGTTGGAACAACGTAGCTCGTGCCAAGAATTATGATGGTAAGCCTAAATACTACGGGCGCTTCAACGGCGGCGTCTGTACCATCAACCTACCAGATGTTGGCTTGTCTGCACACAAAGACATGGACGAGTTCTGGCGCATCCTGGACGAGCGTCTTGAGCTTTGCCATAAAGCGCTGCTCTGGCGCCACAAACACCTTATGGGTACGAAATCAGACGCGGCACCAATTCTCTGGCAACATGGAGCGTTAGCCCGACTCAACAAAGGCGAAACTATTGATGCGCTGCTTAAAGATGGTTACTCAACCATGTCTCTTGGTTACGCGGGTATCTACGAGTGTGTCATGGCAATGCTTGGAGTCTCACACACAACTCCAGAGGGAAAGAAATTCGCCATTGAAATTCTCAAACACCTCAATGACAAGTGTGATGATTGGAACGCTGAAAACAACATAGGCGCATCCGTCTATGGCGCACCAATCGAGATGACTACCTATAAGTTTGCAGAATCACTTAAAAAACGCTTTGGCGTTATTGAAGGTATCACTGACCACGAATATATCACGAACTCCTACCATTGATTACACAGGAGTATAAATAAAGACGGTGGCATTACATAGCAATATGTGATTGAAAATGTGGTGAACCCGTAATTGCGGGGTGTCCCTAACGGGGCTAACGGTCAACTAGACTGAAAAGTCAAGGTGGTAAGAGAACCTAAGTCCAGCGATGGATATGGTAATACCGTGTGAAGTTTAGGCGTATAATAAAATTATGATTGGGCAAATATTGATATACGAAACTAGGAATCGAGGTGAACGCTAGATAATGAAAGAAATAAATCCATTAAAAGTTGGAGATATAGTTGACGACCTAGTTTGCGAAGGGAAAGTCAAAAGAAAGAATAATACATACAAATACATCATGCGTTGCAAAAAGTGTGGCAGAGTGAAAGAGATGCTATCTTCAACAATCAGAAGACGTAGTGGTACAACACATAAGGCGTGTGGAAAAGGTATCAAAACACAAGACCCCATATTCCATTCACGATGGTGTGCCATGCGAACACGAACTACTAATAAAAATTATTGGGGAGCCAAATATTATTCACAAAAAGGAATCAATAGCGATGAATTTGCGAACTTTATTGACTTCTATGACAAAATGTATCCATCGTTTAAACAATTAGCTGATAAAATCGGTGCAGAAAATACCTCACTGGAACGGATAGATAACGATGAATCATATACCTCTGAAAACTGCATTTGGATTGACAAGCATTCACAGCCACAAAACAATTCAAGGATTGTCAAATTCAAAGCTATTTTTCCAGATGGTCATTACGAGATATGCAAAAATGTGCGAGAATTCGCTCGTGTTCATAATTTAGACAATTCAACCATTTTCGACTGTTTAAGTGAAAACAGGTCAACAACCAATCATAAAGGATATAAGTTCGTACGCCTATAAACATGTAACGACTAATTTTGTACTGAATGGATGAAATGCCATTCGGGAAGCGCCACACGCCCGATAAATCAAAATCGGGTGATGAGATAGTCTATTCCCTATTAAATACTCGGAAACGAGGGGTATAAAAGGTAAACGTTCGCGAACCTATTGATGCTTTCAGCAAACTCTCCATTGAAGGCGAGTTCCAAAAATATTCATTAGGCGGAGCGATATCCTACATTGAGATGCCATCAATGATGCACAACATTGAAGCCATTATCAAAGTCATTCAGCATATTTACGACAACTGTATGTATGCTGAGTTAAACACCAAGTCCGACTATTGCCAGGCTTGCGGGTTTGACGGTGAAATTCAAATTATCGAAGACGAGGACGGTCATCTTGACTGGGAGTGTCCTCGCTGCGGAAACCGCGACCATAACACACTCACGGTGACTAGGAGGTCGTGCGGTTATTTAGGCACTCAGTTCTGGAACCAAGGTCGAACTGAGGAAATCAGAGACAGGGTTCTTCACCTGTAACACTAAAACACGTCTTAGCAATTTCGCTAAGGCGTGTTTTTTTTATCAAATTGTGAATTGAAGTGTGGTATACTGGTCGAGTACAAAAGGATTGCTACCAGAGGAGACTTATATGGTAAATGCAGAAATTCAAGTTGCCGCATATTTTGTCGTATTTTTTGACGCGGATTCAAAAAGTGAAGCACAACAATTACATAAGCAACTTGAGAAGGCGCTAGACGGTGGAAAATATCTTTTGCCAATGCTAAGTGAAATTCATCACTGCGATTATTCTAATTGTGTAATCGAGTTCAATTTAAAGGACGTTCAAAAGAGTGACGTCGGTTATTACTCACCCGTCGATGTTGAAATTCACAACAAGACAAGGTTCAACGTTGATGACAATACTGACATGGATGACTGGTTCCACGACCTCGATAACATGTCAATGATTGAGTCACTCACTTATGAAACTATGCCAGACGGTTGCGACGCCGATTTTGATGACGTGGGCGCAGACATTTTTGTAGACTAGAAACGAGGTAACAAAATGATTTCATTTAACGGAAGCCAGATGATTTCTCTCAAGGAGAATTACACTCTCCAGGATTTCACCTATAAACTTGCGGTTCAAGAGCTTGAGGAGCTTGAGATTACCGACATTGCCGACCAAAAGGAACATTTGCGTAGGCGACTTCTTCACGACATTAGCCAGGGTAGGTACGACACCTATTCTCTTGGTTATCTGTCATTACGCGACAATGGTGATGCTATTGCAAGCGCAATTACCGACGTTTGTTCCTCACTATCTACCGCACTACCACATTGCGCAAAGACTCACAACTTTGAGCTGTTTGGACTAACTCCAGAGAATGATGACCCTAAATACTTCCGTGGAGATACTATGTACGATATTGCGGTTCGCCAGATTCAGCCATTCGGCTCTATGGACTTTGAGGACTTTAATCTCACGCGTGAAGGCGACGAACTCACCGCATCGGTTACTCCGATTATCACTGCTGAGTTTAATGCGTTCGTAAATATCAGTGAGAAACTTGAGTCTCAAAAAGAGGAGCAAGAGAACGGCATGATTGATACAACCTCCGATACGTATCGTGAGATTCTCAATCTCATTAAGCCGATGTTTGAAGCATCGTTCATTTACGCAAATCGCGTACAGGTTGTTCGATAATTAGATACACACAATCCCCTGGCGGCAAGCTGGGGGATTACTTGTATCTTGTATAAGTGTGAAATTTTTATGTATTCGAAAGTTTACGATGAATATCGGCGTATTCGCGCTTATAATTGGGTATTACAACTATAGAAAGGTGTTTATGGACACAACCTTTAAGAAAGATAACCGCTATGACCAGAAGCGCTGGAAGGTTATCATCACCAACGTTCGCGGAGAGATTCCCATAAAGCGCGGTGTTGAGACGCGCATGGTTGATTACTCAACACAGCGTACCTCAACAGTACCAATTTATGACAATATTCGCGGATTACTTGGAATCAATCTTGAGCTTTTCTATGAGGATAATCCAGAGCCAGAATTTGTAGCATATTTTGATTGCAAGCAACAAGCAATTGATAATGCTAACAATGGTGAATTTGAGGTGCTCGGATTTGACGGCGAAGTAAATAGAGTTGAAGGATTTAACAACGATACCGCCATTTATTATTGGTACGATACTGTTCCAGATGATGATATTTTAAAGCTCATCTGGCATCACGATAATTTACTTGAGTCGCAGCTCCCCGATACGTATACGGTTGAAGACATTAAGCGACTCGCTAAAGAGCATTATACCGTCGTAGAGGACGAACCAGAACAAATGTTCGATGATGAGGAGACCTGGCGTTATGAGGATGAGAATTTCTACGATTATGATGATGATTATAATGATAATAGTGGCTGCGAAGAATAGGAGATTACATGGCTACTTATATTGCACAATTTAACGAGTATACACACAAGGTTCAGACTCTAAAGGTCTCTAGCAACTTTAAGGTTGCAACCGCGCTGGCAACTGCTGGTGACTACAAGCGCATTTACGACCTGCTCTCAATCATGTTTGACTACAAGGCAATTGAGAACCTTAAACTCGACAAGGGTGTTATCCTGCCCGACGGCAAAGGTGTCAGACGCACATCGCACAAGATGACTACCTTTGATTGCAAGAACCTGTTTGACGCGTTTGGTGCACTCCAAGATTTGTCAACCAGAAATGACATTTTGATTGTCATTGTCACAAATCCTCGACCACTTATGTATATCGACTTCCAGAACAATCTGGATGAATCGGTGCCAAAGTATATGAATTGGAAATCTGGCACCATCTATCAGTGGGCAAAGTAAATTAGCAAAATAACTGTCTCCCCGTGTGATATACTTGTGTAGTTGAGGGCGTGAATTACGCTAATCGAAACTATGAGAGGTGATTTACATGGGGAGACGTGCTGTTATTACAGTTGATTATCTCTATACCATTGGAACGACTAATAAGTTAACCATCGAGGAACCTTTTGAGGTCAATATGGACGATGGTGAGGTTGGCTTTGAGTTTTCCGAGTTAAAAGCATTACGCGAAATGGATTACAAAATCGACTGGCGACCAGATACTACGTTTGAGGAACTTAAACGAGTTCTACGTCAATACGCTAAGGGTGATGAGTTCTTTGATATCTACCCCGTAAAACTCGATGAACAAAACGTTCTCGCAAAGAGTATTATTGACGACGCAGTTGTTTTGTTTCATAACATGATTGCTGAAATCGACCTGGACGTTCCAGACGATTATGACGGTTCCGACGACGAGTTGATTGCCAAGCTCTATCGCGTAACGGAGCAAATTGTCAATACGTATGCACGCGTAGTATTTGATATTGACGTGAAGGTGTATGAGTAGGCGAGTCTGGGAGGATTAAAAAATGTCTAAAAAGTTTAAAGTCGGAATCGACTTGAAATGTAATGTCAAAAATGACTGTGAGTTATTTTACCTCAATGATTTTAAAGACTACGACTTTTACAATAAACTTGCTGCGCGAGACGCTGTAAGAAATAAGGTATACAACATTCTCGCTGGCAAGCAAAACGATTTGAACCGCGAAGAATTCGGCAATACATGGAACGACATAAATCGTGAGATTTTTAGATACGTTTCACTGTTTACACATCGCGTCTATAATCAAGAGCATGATGACGTCAAACTTGAATTTGACGACCTTGATGTTCAACCATTAAGTGTAAACGCAGAGTTAATTAGCGCTCTCAGACCAGCAACTATCGTATTCGATGCAGATGTTGTCGCAGAACTAACTTGCAGAGTTGAGTGCGCCGATTCTGACAATAGAGAAGCTGTTGCAGCGGGTATTGCAGACGCGCTAAATCACTACATTCGCGAGGAGCTTGATTACGCGGCGGATACAGCAATTTCGTTTGTTGAATAGGAGATTAGACATGAGCGAAATGCTAAAACTTTACGTTCGCGGCGGGTTTGAGTTCGTTGATGAGGACACAGGATTTACAACAAGCGACTTCGGAGTTAGTGACAATAGTCTCAATGAACGTGTTACCAGTAGAGATGCACCAGCCTATGAACCCGAGATTGAGTTTGTTAAAGAATGTATAGAGGATGGTATATACGACAGTGCTGCCAAACTTGCACACGTCGTCGCTGAAGTACCGCACGTTGAAAAGATTGACTATGTTGGAGATTTGAGTATCGGATATTATGGAGTATACGTCACTGCCACCGCACCATATGGTCAATCAACTAAAAGTAAAACGGAAGTCGGTATCGGTCTCGAAATCATTGTTAAGGTTAAAGACCGCAACGGTGCCGATACGCGGGACATCGCCCATAAGGTAGCGAAAATCTTTAAGAATGACTTATCAAAGCGGTTAAACACGTACATTGATAATATCGCCGTCGAAACAAGATATATTTAACCATTGGAGGTTTACCATGCCACAGAATTATGAGATTACTGTCACAGCAGACATCAACGCCGTTCGTAGGTGTGCTGGCTTGCTCGATAACTTTATTGAACAAGAGTGTTATGGAGAGCTTGCTGAACATAAGTCTTGCAAAATGCCTGTAAATGACGCGTTTTTGAGCAATACCTATCTCAATGAGAGTATTGCTTACACGCAAATTGTGTGTGAGGATATTGTGGACGAGGTTCCAATCGAGTGTATTGATGATATTACCATCACCGATTGCTCACTTGATAGTTTTAGACTTGAGCGTCTCACTGGTCAACTTGTTCCTCGCGGGAGCAAAAACTGGATTGATGTTGCTGAACAATCAGTTGCTGAGTTTACCATTACCGCCGAGGTTGGTGACGACTGTGATTTGACCGAGAGACAAATTGTGACGACTGTAGCTGATGTGATTGTCGAATCTATTGAGAATAGTGCAGACGCTACTGACATTGACGTCCAAACAACTTCTGAGGTAATGTAAGTTACGCATAACTGAGCCACCGTGAAGTTTTACGGATTATCCGTGTGAACTGGCGGTGGCTTATTTTATGCGTCGAGTTTTCTAACTAAATTAGTTAAAATTTTGATATATTAAATGTGAATCGAGCAAAATTCGCTAATCGTTGCGGTTATTAAAGATTGTGAATTTTCTATGAAGTAACTTGGACGGTGTTATAATCATGCCAACAAAACACAGTGAAGGGGCGTGCAATGACCGATAAAGAACTAAACGATATGGTTTATAGCGACAATCCATGGGAACGTCGAACTGCCGCTATGAACGGTTATGGTCTTGACATTCTCGTACACGACAAAGCGCCTATGGTTCGTGTAGAGGTTGCCAGACAAGGATATCGCCCAGATATCCTCGTACATGACGATGATTATCTTGTCAGAAGGGGCGTTGCGGAAAGTGGAAATTGTCTTGACATTCTCATTAACGATAACGATGACGATGTTCGACGCGCAGTTGCACGAACTGGCTATAAGACGTGGGAATTGTTACGAGACTATGATAGTGAAGTAAGACTCATTGCCCTGGATATACTTTTGGAAAAGGGAGAAATTTAATCCAGCTTGATAACTCAAGCTGGAAACTCATGCCACGAGAAGTCGTTGTCAATTATTGACGGTGATTTCTCGTTGTTTTTTTTGTACTAAAAGTTAACCTTGGATAACTTTATAACGACTCTGTTACTAATTTGTCAAAAGTTTTCAAAAAAAAACACTTCGAGTTGTGCTAAACTATAGTCATTAACTGTTCGACAGAAAGGATTTGCAATGCGCGACGCTTTTTATGAGGTGTACGACGAGTTTATCGAGCTATATGATGACTATTTTCTTGCAGCTAGAGAGATTGGCAAGAAGTTTCCAAAGTACCGTGGAACAGTATATGCGTTCGAGAATTTTGAAGAATTTGCAATCTATGAGCTAAGTGAAGGCGAGCTTTGGAATCTTGTTAACCTTGACACACCGTATGCGAAAATACTCAATCTAAAAGATGCTATTGATTTCGATTCTCTTGGTCGCGATATTGTTGAGAATCTGAATCTCAAAAACGTGTTCCTATTCGATGAAAAGGTGTTCGTTCTCACGGACATGAAGGCATAATCGAAAGGATTTGCCATGTATAAAGCACGATATTCCACGTATAACTCACTTGACGAGTTATGGGAGGTACATCCAGACGCAGTGGCGTGTATTAAGAGCTGCACTCACGATTATCGTGGAAAAGTTTGTATATTTACTGAATTGGAAGATTTTGGAATTTACGAAATGACTGACGGTAGTTATAGGGACATTATCAATTTCGATTCACCGAATGTGCGACCAATTCATCTTGAAAGCGCGATTGATTTTTATGAGCTTGGATACAACATTCTTGAAGCTGGTCTTAAAAATGTAATTTACTCAGATGGGTGGATTTACGTTCTCCCAGACTTGAAATAATAAAAATTAACCAAGGTTAACTTTGATTGAAAGGATTTGATACCCACATGCGTCGTTCTCATTACCAGATATATGATTCGCTAGACGAATTGTATGATTTATATCCGTTCGAGGTTATGGACATTAAAAGAGATTACCCAAATTATCATGGAGAAGTATATGTGTTTGATTACGCTTTAATAGATTTCTGCGTTTACGAACTGACCGAGGGTGCTTTCTGCGACACGTTTTCCTTTAACACGAAGTATTCGAAACTACTTGGTCTTGAAAATGTCATTGACTGGAAAACTCTGGCACATAACATCCTCAACGCTGGTCTTAAAAATGTAGTTGACCACGGCGACGTTATTTACGTTCTTGCGGACATAGAAGCATAAAAGTTAACCAGGGTTAACTCTAATGAAAGGATTTGAAAATGGCATACAGGTCTAAATATTACGACAATTTTAACGAACTTCTTGAGGGCGACCGCCAAACAGCAAACTTATTGCTTGACGAGCTTGGACTAGATACCTCTGACATCGGAAACTATGATTGGATGGATGACGTGTTGGTCGTATATCCAACCGTTGAGGAATACTGCGAGTATGAGCTAGTTGACGGTTGGTATATGAACCATGACCTCGGTGGTGATTTCGGCGGCGCACCAAATCCGCTGTATTATATTGACCTCCTTATGCTTGGCGAGGACTTAATTAAAACTGGCGACTCAACAATTTGTCGCAAACTTCCAAATTGCAAAGTTGTAACTACAAATTATGGTTGGTAAATATGGCAAATTTTAAAGGACTGCATTATATTGATTTGGGCGTTCTCGTAGAATATGATAAAGACACCGCTCGGTTGCTATGTAAATCGCTTGGATATGACATCGACTCATTGGACTTTGAAACATTTGGCAAAGCGCAGCCAGCTGAGTGGATGAACCAAACACTAGAAGTGTATCCAAGCATTAACGATTTTGTCTACTACTACCTAGATTTCCTCACACACTACCGAGAGCTATACCCAGTAGGAGACGGAAAGACATTTCCCGCACTAGATGAATACGTCGATGTTGTAGGTTATGGCAACAGACTACTAGAAGAAATTGGAGCCGAACACGCACGCGTCCTGCCAAATGGAAAAATTGTTACAACGGATGTTGGATGGTAATTTATGGATTGGAAATGTAATGAATACGAAAACTTTACAGACCTCGCAGATGAAGACCGAATCACGGCACTGTTGCTATGCGAAGTCCTAAATCTCAACTTTGAGTATCTCTACAATTTTGACAAGCAAACTGGCTATGTTGGCAAGTGGGCGACTAGCGAGATTCGTGTTTATCCGAGCATTCAAGATTTTGCTCGAGAATATCTGTATCAAGGAATTGAATATAAGCTAGTCGCCATACGCGGTCTATATCAAGATATTCCAGGCATAGTAGATTATGTCAATCTCAACTCATTTGGACATAGACTACTTGAAGAATTTGACACAGACTACGCTCAACTTCTGCCAAATGGTAAAGTTGTAACTACAGAATATGGTTGGTGACAAGATTAGCCCCTGGAGGTAATTCTCCAGGGGCATTTTTTAATCTGCATAGCAGACTTCTCGAACCCAGTCGATAAACTCGTCCGTGTAAACGTACAGTCCGCAAGGCAGTCGTTCGCAATTGTTAGTAAAGTTTGAGTGAACCTCTAAATCAACCTTGACGCTCGTAACTTTCTTAATTTCGCGTTTCGTAACGCTTCTGCGAGTATCATCAAAAATTGCAAGGCGTTTGTAATTTACAACCATATCCACGCCATTAAACTTATCATCGTTTGTGTTCTTTGAACCGCGTAAGTGATACATGAGATAGCACTCTCGATACAGCGCAGGGTACACACGAGCAATTCTTGACTTTAGTTCGCCGAATGAGAATTGCTCTGGTTTGCGCGGCAACACAGTATTAAAGTGTTCACCTTTGTTAGTATCAGCGTGAGGTTTGAGCGTAAAACCATCTTCGCTCACGGTACAATTTAACTCTAACCACGCGTTATAAAACTCAACGGGTGTTGGAATACGCAAGTTCCGTTCAATCAGTTCGTAGAATACATCTACAAACGGTGGCAGCAACACGTTTTCAAAGTATGTATCGCGGCGATTGGGCAGTGTTTTGTATTCATCGAACATATGTTCGATTGAATCAGCATCAACATCAATCCAGTTGCAAGGCAACGAAATTCCGTTGATATACCAACCGTTCCAATATTTGATAACATAGTTTTTAGTCATGCGACCTCACTTTCTGGTTTAAGAATACTGTGAAAATCAAAATTTGTCAACGTTTTTTTTGTCGTGTAATGGTATACTTAATATTGCAAGTGTTAAAGACGAGTGATTGGAACAACGTATGGAAGTGATGTTTTATATTATTGCTGGGAAGTTTAATCCATCAAATGATGATTTTCCAGTAAAGACGCTTATTACTAAAGATAAGTTTGCAGACAAGTACGCTCAAGATTGCACTAATTTGTTAGACCAGCAAGATATTTTTAAGATTATTGACAAGATTGAGTCTGCAATTACAAACGGAATTGAGTGTGTCCCACCACGTAAAGATGTTGGGTTCAATGGCTTTGTTGTTGAAGATGTTATAGACACAGGATATTGGTTCTGGATTGATGCGGATAACACGGTATGTGCAACCTGTAGGTTAGATATTGAATTTGATATATTTGCAGATGAAAACCATAAATTAACCAACGAGCTGCTATTGGACATGCTACACAAAGCTATTGAAAAAGCGATAGCGAAATCTGGTCTATCAAGCATCGTTAACGATGTTGAAATGTAAAATCTAAGGAGGATAAACATGAATAAACAAACATTTTCAATTGAGTTTTCATTTGATGTTGATGCTGGAACCATTGAACTACTTGACAATGATAAATGGTGTGTCAACCAACTCATTGCTCCAGAAGTATTCATCGAGCGTTATCGAAACTACAAACTTGATTTAATGGATAAGACACATATTGAAGCAACTGCACAACAGGTGCTAAAAATCACAGAAAACACCATTAAAAACATGGAAAACGCTGTTAAAAACGCATTCAAAGAAATTGCTGGTTGCGCGCGTGGTGCATGCGTCGATTTTAAGACCGACATTGACCATGTAGACGTCGCCGACATCGTGTATCCAGGATATACATTTTGGTACGATGAATATGGAAACATTGGCGCCAGATGTAAAACTTTGATTGTTGTAGATATATTTACAACAACAGACGCAAGTATTGACGACGTTTGGCTGTACCTAGCACTAAATACTGTAATGAAGCGCGCACTCAAAGACGCTGGATTTTACGGCAAGATTACCTGGTTCGATTTCGATTTTTAGGAGATTAGTTATGAATAGATTTCAGATTACGGCAGATATTGACGTGGCTCTTTTGTTAGGTACTCTAACAGAACACCAGCATGGGGCAAACAAAGTCAAATACGCAAAGCTAGAAGAACTTTTCGAGTCCGAGAACGTTTATTTCCCAAGTCGCTACGAACTTGAAAATTCTCTCGACACGTTAACTGGAAACATTAAGCGTGAGGTTAAGGCTTATTTGCATGAGTATACCAATGGAGCAAGGTTCGGTATGTATATTTTAAAAGTGCATTTGCCCTTAAACGATAAAGTATCTATCTCAGACTCTGGCTCTGCGAGAACGTTTATAAACGGCGAATTTGAAGTTGTCCTGGAAATGAATGTTTCGAAAGAAGATATACACGACATCTTCGAAGACGTGTTAATCAGCACAGCAAATAGAGCTGGGCTTGGCGTTGAGTATCTTGACATGCTCTATACGTCGTGTTTAGATGTGCGTGAGATTGGATAAAACTTATGAATAAATTTATTATTAACGCAGATATTGACGCAACTGTCTGGTTGGGTGTTCTTGAGGACTTCCAATACGCGCCAATGAGCATTGATTATGAAAAATTGAAAGAAATTTTCGGGCTTGGTGGAATTTATATCCCATCTCGCGACGAGCTTGAAAATCAACTTGTTGCGTTGAGTCATGATATTAGGAAAGAATTTATGCACCACTTGTGTATAATCGCTGACGAACAAGTGTTTAGAATTGATACTGTCGCAGTTTATCTGCCACTCAATAACAACGCGTTTATTGCCACACATGGAACTGCAAACTCATTTGTAGATGGGGAGTTTGAAGCTATTGTGGAAGCAAATGTTTCGAAAGAGGATGTTGGCGAAATTGTTGGTGCCGCGCTGGATAGAGCAGTTGATGCAGTATACCAGAGCAGTGATTATTTGAGCGCGTGTGGTGCAGTGTGCCTTGACGTTCAAGAGATTGGAAACTAACATGAACGAAGAAATTGCTGGATATGTATGGGTGGATGTGTATCTACTGTTAGAAAAAGTTAAATTTAATAATTTCAACGTCTCGATTACTGATAAAGGTATTACACTTGATATGCTTCTGAGCGAGTTTGAGGATTTAGATTCATATAGCCTGCCAGATTTATATGCAGGAGCAAGACGCGATGTGGAAAGATATGTGGATGCCCTAAAAGAGCCATTAAACGATATCCTCTGCCCGCTTTTTGAAAATCACACCGCCGTTATGAGCGACGATGCTGGCACTAACGACATCATTGTGTTTAAGAACGGTTGTGTTTGGGTTAGACGCTCTCTCCGTGCGTATGTTGTTGGTCAGAATCCAAAATTGCCAAAAGAGGAACTCAACAAAAAGATTGAACAAGAACTTCTCAAGTATCTCGATAAAGAGGTAGCTGGCATTTCACCAGAGTTTATTTACACAACTGTTGTACCAGCTATTAAGTAACGTAGATTGGAATTCAAAATGATTGAATATAATAGTTTAACTGTGACATTTCAAGTTGACTTATATACAGTATGTGATAGGTTTACACCAGATTTGAGAATGTTGAGCCATATCGGTCACTCACAGATTGACGAGGATGATTTTAAATTGCTTTTTGGTAGGAATACTGATGTGGCAAATGATTATTATCGGACTTTACACGAGATAAACCACAGTTGCCTGTATGATTCAATTAGACAAGCCCTCTAACAGAATTTTGAGCTACTGCTCATTAACTGTAATTGTGGTGATGTGCCAGTTTATAAGTTTGCAGATTCCATGAATAACTTGGTATTGTGCGGAAAAGCTCCATACGTAATTGCAGTCGAAACACCCGAAGAATTGAGTGCCGAAGATAAACATGAGTTACTTATTAGGGTATGCAAGACGATTAACGACGAGCTTAGTAGGTTTGAAGTTCACACGGGTTCAAGTGCGTTTCTTGAAGATGTGTGTACATATTAAAGATTGGGGGAACAGAAAATGCATGAAGATATTAGCGGGCACGTCACTTTAGATACCTATTTAGTATTCGACAAGACTAAAGTAACTAACGAAAATAGCCATCTAACTAATAAGCTAATTGGTTTTGATACTTATGTTTATGAGTTTCATAGAGACTTATATAGTACGTCTGATTCGTATGCGGAAGCAGTACTCAGTTTGAATAAGTATATAGATGCTTTGGGCGAATACGCTAAAGCTGTTATCGAACAAATGTTCGATTCTTGCACCTTCGATGTATGGAAGACGTCATATACTTCAGACGTTGAGGTATCTTCCGATGGTATTGCAACGATTTACATGAACTCAAATGTGTGGTTTGACGGAGTTAATCTATCTTTGCCAAGGGACAAAATTGTCGCCGAGATAGAGCAACGAATTGACAACCGACATAGTGGTAACTTGGCAGCTATCGCCGATGCACTAATTGCAGTCTTCGTTGACGTGTACATTGATTAGATTAACCAGAAATGGAGTGAATAAATGCGTATTAGCACAACAATATCCGCGAGTTTTGCGTCAAAGACGTACGTTTCGGGCGCCACAAACGCAAACATGAACGGAGCCATCACTAGTGATAACCCAGAAGTTTTTATAAAAGCATTACGTCTTTGGAGTAATAATTACGCTAGAAACGCTGTTGAATCCGCGCAGAGTTATATCTCAGATGCAAAACACGAGTTTGTTGAAGAATTAAAACGCCAATTTTCAACCTTAGAAGCGTTAGAGCCAGAGATTATTGACTTTTGTCCGCGATACGACGTTTGTAGAGACACGGTGAAAGTTCTCTGGGCAGGATATGATTGCGTAGAAGTAACAAGCAAGATGTATCTCAACGTGACGTTAGACGCCACAGTCAAGCATATTAACCAGTACATCGCTAATGAACTGGCAAAGCTATTATCTACCATTAAAAGCTCAATTGAAGATGTTGTAAACTATATCGAGACTCGATACCATATTTCTATTGAGTACGCCGTCGATATCGCGTAGAAAGGAGTAGCACATTGAGCAAAACAGAATCAATTACGGCGTATTTTAAAGTCTATGTTTATACAAGCGTTCCAGAAGCAAAACTGTATTTAGATAAACTGACCGATGAGCCTAGTTTATTGCCGAATCATGATGACCTTCAAAGTATTTTCGGCAAAGATACTAAGAAAATTAGCGATGCCTATATGGACGCACTTGATATTCAGTTTGAAGTTACAAAAGCTGTACTTAATCGAGCGATTCATCCCAATTTCGATGTGTATGAAATGGGCTTTGGAACTACCGACCATGTGGGGTATGTATTTAACGGCGTGCAAAACACCTTACAGTTCGTTGGTTGTATGGAGGTTGTTGTTGGACTAGAAATACCTCACGAAACAACTCCACTCACAAGAACTAATGAAATTGATAGACTTGCTAGAATGGTTGAAAGTACACTCGCTCAAATGAGGGAAAGTTGTGGTATAAATGCGACGTGTGGCGAAATGACTACTCATTAGGATGGATTTAGATATGAACTATAAGATTCAAGCAGTTGAAACTATAGAACTTAAACGTTCTGTCGGAACAGTTGACTTTGAACGCATCGAAGAACTTGGTATGGGAAAGCATGCATCATTTGCGGAAATCGCTAACGTATACGACGGTGGAAAAATTAAGTTCTTACAAAATTGGGCAGATGCAATCGACGATATTGAAACGTCAATTTACAAAGTAAATAATTACCTAACATCTAACGTTGGTCGCGCCGTTGCTGAAGGCTTGGTATTGAATGATACAAAGGCTGGTGACGTTCACGAGAATTGCGCAACCGTAACTCTTAACCCAATTGGAGAAGTAGGATGCGTATGTACAATGGGCGCTTTAATTAAAGCTGATTGCACGAGTGATTGTGATAAAGAGTTCACACGCGGCTATGTACAAGAAGCGCTCATAAAGCTGATGAGCGAAGCTATTGCGTCAAGCATCCTAGATGGTGTTGAGGTTTGCGACGTATCAGAACTTAACGTAACTATTGTTGACAAGTAAGTTAAGAGAAAACACATAACGAACGAAAGGATTGTTATGAAAGATACTTTACTTGAGTTTATGACGACATTTGATGTAACACTAATTGTTGAGAAAATACCCATTGACGACGATAATCGAAAATTCATTGGAACGTATATTGACGCGTCTGATTTAGCAACTTTGAGCAAACGCCCAGTAGGCTCATATTTGGACACTGTAGTTAACAAAATGAACGACCGATTTGCGCAAATTGAGTATGATTTTAACCAACGTCTGAATGAGCGATTTTATAGTAAGCAGTTAAGTTGCTTCAGTGAGCCAGCCTACAAAATGTGGGTGTCCGATGATGGCTATCTATATTTATGCGGAAGGTTGACCATTGTTTGCGGTATCAAAAACGAGTTTTCAAACGACGTTGCCGACCGCGTTCGAGCCATCGCCGATGACGTTATGACGGACAATATCTATAAAACGACCGATATGACATATCGAGTTACATTTTAAGGTAGGTGTGTTTGGTGGTTAGTAAACACAACGAACGTCTTAGCTATGGAATTGAGATGGATTTAGACCTTGTATGTGGCAAAATCGACGTTAACGCAGACAGCGGGCGCGTCCGCAGAACATATATTGATGCTGAGACATTGGCAAAATGCAGCGAGCGCTCACTTATCGAAACCGTGGAGTTCATTGCATGCGGGAATAAATCTTTAATTGAGTGCTTACATATGATTGCTGCCCAGGTGCGACGTTCTATTTCGGCGGAATTCGAAGAATCGCATATCGGGTACTCAAAAACTGTGTACAAGGGTGCTTGGATTGCTGGCGACGGTGACATAATACTGCGCTGTAATGCTGATTGGATGGTTGACATTGAAAAGCACGATTCCCGCAGTTCAGTTGATGGCGTCGCATTACTAATTGAAAACGCGATTGAGCGCGCGATTAACGGTAGTGAAATTAGTGTGAAATACAAGATTTTGTACTAGGTGAATAGGTACAACTAGAAAGGATTACAAAATGACTAAAACAGCAACTATTACCTGCGAATTTGAGTATGGATTGCAAATTGGACAATTGACATCGCAAGATGTAGAGCTTGTCAAACAGGTAACCAGATTTGGATTTGTAGATACAGACAGGTTTTATAGTATTTCACAGGCATTTCACGGCGAGGTTCTTCCAGAGTCGGAGCTTGACCATTTAGCAAAATTAGTTAAAGACTTCCTGCACGGAAAACTTCAAACATCGTTGCCGAGACATTTTGCATCAAATGGCAAAGCAAGGATTGCTGACATTAGCGTGCGTGTACTCAACTATAGAGATGAAATCTTCATCAACCAGCGTAATCTAGGGGTATATATGACTGTACACGTCGCTGTAGTAATTGAAGCGACTCTTGACGACGATAGTGAGATTGACCGCGAGAAATTGTTTACGCTAATTAACAAACGCGGAGCAGACGATTGCTGGTATAGTGAGCTGGATAGATATTTGAACAGCACCAGATTTTGTGGACTTGAGATTGGATATAGATAGGGGGGGGCAATATGGGCAAAATCGCGGTTATTGAGTGTCACTTTGATTATGATGTTACTGTTGGAAAGCTCGCGGAGTCGGACATTAAATTATTAACGGAAACAATTGGAAATTTAGATAAACCTATCAGCACAGATGCGCTCTACAAGCTATTGCCAGAGTTGAATGGAGATATACTTCCGCCAGATGAGTTTGACGCGCTCGGAGATAGGATGGCGTGCGTATTAACTAAGAAACTTCCCAGGCTAATTGCGAACGTCACTGGCATTGATGTGCTCAAAATCAAGTGCAGAAATGGTTTCTCCTTGCTAAACACCCATGAGGTGTCAGCGATTATAAGCATTAGAACATTAACTACTGTAGAGATTGGCAAGTCAAAAATAATCAACAGGGCGAAACTACTTGATATGCTCAATGATAAGTGTACGGACAATTGCTTTAGCGGGGAACTTGGTGTTCTTGTAGATTGTGGATGGATTAGTTATATTACAGTTAAATATGAACAAAATTAGGAGGTGCCGATGACTAAAACGGCGAATATTACATGTGAGTTTGAGTACAGTTTGTGTATTTGTCAGTTAACACAACAAGACGCTGAACTGGCTAACCAAGTGTTTGGATACGGGTCTGTCGAAACGAGTGAGTTTTATAGAATTGCTGAGCAATTGCGTGGCGAGCTTCTTCCAGAATCGGAACTCGACCGCTTGGCAAATATCGTTAAAGATTCTCTATGTGAGAAACTTAAAACATCATTGCCCAGGCATTTCGTGTCAAATGGTGGGGCAAAGATTGCTAACATTAGTGTAACCACGTTTTACTATGGAGATAAAGTTTTTGTAGACCCGCGCAGTCTCCGAGTGTACATGAATGTGTATATTTGCGTCTCAGTTGAAGTGACTCTTGACGATAAAAAGTCGATTGACCGCGAAAAACTATTTAAGCTGAATGAAAACCGTTATGCCGATTTTGCATGGCATGGAGAATTATCCCGATACACGATTAGGACGCAATTTGGCGAGCTTGAGATTGAGTATAGATAGGGGGGGGTAATGTACGATAATAAGACAACAGGAAGCCTAGAGTTTTTGCTTGTCACGTATATTGAGAGCGATAAGGCACGCGGTAATCAATTCGAGCAAGCATTGCTGCAAGGTAAGCCATACATTACGACCTACGAACTCTTAAAAAGGATACCCGAACTAGGTATCGATAGTGTCAAGGTTTTTGAACTTGCAAAATTGGCTGTAAATAAATTAACTCAAAAGTGGCTCGAAAGTAACGACGAAGATTACCAAAATACCACAATCATATATAATGACTATGAGATTGGCGGATGCAGAACCGAGCCAGGCTGTGCTCATTTTAACACAAAACTTTATTATAAATTTGACATCACTGAAGATGCTGAACCAAATTATTACGATGATTTTGAATGCGATTTCTTTAGCTGGATTAACCCGCAAAATGATACTTTAATTGAGGAAACCAAGATTGGTGATTATCTTCTTACCATATATTTTCTTAAAGCCGATATATGGATGGACAACGGCTCAACTGATGATGATTATTACGACGGAGATTTTGACGAACCGCCAACGCCCGATTTCGGCATGGACGACTGGTATCCAAACGACGAATGGTAGTAAAGCCGCCATCAAAATGTAGTTTACAAGCTGAGAAAAAAATTATTGGTATAACTAGCAAATTACCTGGTAATGGCACACGCTGTTACCAGGTAATTTCTATCTTAAGCAGCACAAAATCGATTCTAAGCACGCATTTATATTCAGACGGTTAATTACTCACCAAGTATCAATAACGCGTCTCAGAATCGATTACAGCAAGCCATTTTCTGTATGTATCGACTGCGGGGAGAGTTTTCTTGCGAATGCAAGGAGCTTTCCCCGCATTATTTGTATACAGACGAAACGTTCAAAACGTTCATTCCAAAATCGCGATTTCGGAGCCATTTATTAGTTATATGAAACAACGTTCATATAATGTAAAAATATGTAGTATTTGATGATTTGCATGGACAAAACAGTTACTAAACCATTTTCGAAGCCATTTGCAAAATAAAAAAATGGCTCCGAAAATGAAAAAAATGGCTCCGAAATGGCAGAAAACGACCAAAAACATGCCCTCTGAGCTGGGCGTACCCTTTTCGCAGGTAGATGGCTTGAAAAAAATGGCGTCCAAAAATAGGCTCTGACCTGCTATTCTTTCTTTCAAAGCCATTTTTTTGATAGAAAAGGGATGAAAGTATATGGAATTTTGCATGTGCAAAATCGCGAGGGGTTTTGCACACTTTTGGTTAAAAAAGTGGCTCCGAAAGGGATTTTCCCAGGTCAAGTGCCATT
>ERZ773024.2-NODE-2-length-112215-cov-13.697637_pt1 | contig 112215 bp, 74 predicted proteins | sample MGYA00511667_ERZ773024 | MGnify/ENA primary metagenome ERZ773024 (study PRJEB29015, sample SAMEA2738117) | human oral metagenome | biome: human oral; feature: human-associated habitat; material: saliva | place: China | collected 2258 ... | reverse complement strand
TGCCCAATCTGCTTTACACCTCTATACCCTCTATCTCCTGCTAACTTATCAACCTGCTTTCCTGTCATCCTTTGGGTTTGTTCCAACGTCTTTTCGATAGTATGCCCATCATATTCATTCCTAAAAGAACATGCACCAATAATAAGTCCTGACCATGAGCGAAGAATAGATACTTTATTACCAAACTCATATTGCTTATGTTCCTTACCTTTGCTCAGGCAAACCACATCTGGTTCGTGCAGGGAATATACTTTGTTCTTTGACTTTCGATTCTGAGAAAGGACTCTATAATATAGCTCAAACATCTTCTCATATCCTTTTTTCCCCTCAAGATTACGCTCTAATTCTCTTACTAATCTTCCTGCTATGGTCCTTAGTTGCCTATCTGCCTTAAGAGCTTTCTTACGATTCTTGGGATGATTACGAAAACGTTGGGAACGGTAAATCCCTTTCAAAGTACGCGTGTAACTCTGTCGTAGAGGAAGACACTTGTCATGAACTATCTTCAGAACGTTTTTGATTATCTTTTTATGCAACTTCGCATCTGTAGGATAGGTTATATTCTTCTCCTGCACGGTAGAATCAATGAAAGCCGTATCAAAATGATCTTCGTCATCATGGTCGGTATTAACACGGATGCTCTCTGCTAATATTAACTCCATACCTTCCTCACCTATACGATTTCTGAAGTGAACTAACTCGGAAGCGTCGCAGGGTTGTTTGGGCATAAATTCAAGACCACCACAAAAATATTGATAGTAAGCATTCTCACTCCATTGAGAAACCACCATTTCATCTGAAACATTACGCAAATGTTTTAAGATTAAAAGACCACACATCAGGCGAATAGGATGAGCTGGGCGACCATTAGTATTGCAATACAATGGAGAAAAAGCATTTTCAAAACACTCCCAATTAATCTTATTACTAAGTTGGAAAAGGGGATGTTGATGACTAAGCATGTCCTCTAAAGAAGAGAACATAGAGAGCTGTTTGGATGTACGTTTAAGCATAAATATCTGCAAGAATTATAATGTAAAGGTACAAAAACTTGCAGATATAAGCAAATAATTTGCAGTATAATATACTGTGAATCAGAGAAATATTAGGCTTTTAAGGGTGGACTAACTAAGGGATTTTGTTCCGTTCTATACAGTTTTGGTGAAGATATCACAATGGAGTGCTTCGCCTTTATCAAATCTGAAGTGTAGGGGCGGTAGAAAGTTGAACCATTAAATATCTGATTCTCAACTACGAAGGATGGTATGTCGTTTATATGATCAAACAATGTTGGTTGGGCTGTATTGATTGTTTTGTATCCTATTGCAGCATAGCCTTTGAGTCGTTTTCTATACATACTATCGCAAATTGGCTCATGGATATCGATATAGTCATAGATACGTACATCTTTCTTTCCCTCATATTCCCGATGAAGCCGACCTGCATACTGAGTTAAAAGACCTTTCCATGAGATTGGGAGTGCAAGGAATAGGGTGTCAAGACGGGGATAATCAAAGCCTTCGCCAACATACTTTCCAGTTGCGACAATAACTAATTGTTCGCTGTCAGGTATAGTTTGTAGCCGTTGCATTGCCTCTCGTTTTTCTTTTGTCGTACCTATTCCTGTCAATGAGATAACATTTTTGATGGTAGCTTTCAACTTCTCTGCTAATACAGACACATGGGCAGTTCTATTAGTCAGAATGATCGGTGTTCTTCCTGTATTAACTGCTTTGCAAATATCTTCTACAATGAGATTGTTACGTATCTCATCTTCGGATAGATATTTATATAAGGTTGCAATTGATAGCCTATCTTCTAAAATAGAGTTATATGATGTAAATCTTGGAATAAGAAACCTATTGAAGGATTGCTTAGCTATCTGACTTTTAACATCAGTAGAAAATCGTATTGGACCACATTGCATGAAGATGATTGGTTGATGACCGTCTTTGCGAATGGGGGTAGCTGTTAACCCATATATTGTGTGAGCTTTTATAGACCTCAATACTTGTTCAAAGGTTATAGAAGACACATGATGACATTCGTCGACAATTACCATTCCGTAGTCCTGTACAAATGGTTTTACACCATCTTCATCCAAGCATGACTGTATAAGGGCTATGTCAATAATACCGTGAAGCGTATTCCCTGATGAATCAAAGCAGCCTATAGGAGAAAACACCTTACGTCTACCACGTTTATTCTTTTCTTCATGTTTTGGGTAGTCGATATTAAGAAACTCTGTTAAGCGGTCATGCCATTGTTTAAGTAATGCTTTCGAATGAACAAGAATGAGTGTATTTACTTTTTTACGAGCGATAATAGCTGCTGCTGTAACGGTTTTCCCAAAAGCGGTAGTGGCATGTAGGATGCCATTCGTATATGGTAATAGAGCATTGATAGCTTCCATCTGTTCCTCTCTTTCTTCCCCTTGAAAAGAAACAGAAATCTTATTGCCATGATTTGTTTTATCAATAATAGTGTATGTTACAGTATTGTCGTTAAGGAAAGATCGAATAGCATCCTCACAACCACGTGGCATAGCAAGGTATTCGTTAGTAATATCAAAACATGAGATTATGCGTGGAATGGCATATGTCGAAAGACGGAGTGCTTGCTTACTGTAAAATTCAGGGTTCTTGAAGGCTGCAATTCTTTTCAGATGGTTTAGTACCTTTGCTGAAACAGCTTTCAATGGGATGTATAGTTTGTCTGCTTTGATTATCTCAACCTTAGCATGGAAGTCTTCTTGCGTAATATTTTGCGGCAAAGGGGTAACCCATGGCTTGCTTTCGCTTGACATAGACAGCTTTCCAAGTTCTTCTTGATAATGCAGGCGTAGTAGTTGGTCGACAGTAGATTCTCGTATCTTCTTAAGATTATATAGAAAAGCCCATTCATCCTTATATACAAGAAAATCATTGTCAACAAACACACTGTTCTGTTTCCTGCGTGCCTGACCTTGTAGTGGGAGTGCAACGAGGCTGCCAAAGCCTCCTTCTGGTAAATAATCTTGATTGGGAAAGAAACGGTCATAGGAGTTGAACGACATCTGTCCATTACGCGTCATAGCTTCTGTTAGTATAGCATTTCCTAATCTCCTCGCCTTAGATGCTGGTAGAGGGGCTTCAAAGAAAATCCACACGTGGGCACCATTCCCCGATCTCGAGCGCTCTATGGCATAGGGAATCAGCCATTCTCTGCACACACCCACAAAGGCAAGTACATCTTTTTTATAACCATACTTACAGTTCTTGTCGTCAAAATCGGCACAAAGGAAAGCACAGTTATTATCTTGCATGATAGCATAGAGTCCCACAACATCACAGCAATACTCATCTTTCCCTTCTAAATGGCGATACATATCTTGAGTTGTTAGTGGTGCAAAGTTTCTATTTGGACATATTACACACCTATACTTCTTCTTATCACAGAGTCCTTGTTTCCACTCATTAATACAAACAGGTTGATATCCAGATTTACCAGTTGTCTTACTAAACCATCTCCGTGCAAAGACATCTTCTCTCCCTTTAAATAAAGATTGGAAAAGTCTTATGCGTTCATCAATCGAAAGAGAAATGGTTGGAACTGAAACCAAAGAATATATAGGTTTATTCATGTCTTCTTTCATCCTTGTTTCATATTCAATACCATGGATTTTTAGAAGTGATTTCAGGACCTCATTCTCTTTGTGCAAAACCTCATATTGGCTAAGAAGTTTATTATATCTTGTCAGTAAATCATCCATATCATCAGCTGTTTTGATTACTCATCTTTTCTATCTATGCTCCAGTCTTTGTTGTATCTTATTCCATCTTTTGTACTCATCTATCAATACATTCCACAAGTTTCAACTTTAAAAAAAATGTAGATAACTGAATTCGAAGATAAATATAATGTTTCATATTGAAAGTTCAAACAAAAACTTCACATTTATTTATTGCGAAATAACATAGTCTACCTAAATATTATAGGTTCTTCCGTTAAATGCATAGACTATGAATAGAATAAAGGCATACATACTTGTGTGGTATTGATATCTCCAACTAAATAGTTATACAAAGGAAAATAAACTAAAAGATAAATGCAAATAATACTATATCTATTCGTATTTCACCAACGACTTATCTCCAAATCATAGACGTTTGTAAACTATTTTCATGTGGCTCAAAGCTAATAAATTCAAACACCGACTACGAATTTCTCTAATCCCACGAATCATTTTCTCTCTTTGAACATTGAACTTTGAGCTTTGAACTTTGAACATTGACATTGAACTATTAATCCATTGAACTTTGAGCATTGAGCATTGAGCTTTATGATTTGAGTTTAACCCTTGAATTATATCGGTAATCATAATTATGACGTACTGATGAGAACTCTGTTCGAATAATTATGGATTATGAATTTTGAATTATAAATTATACCAATTTCCTGTACAACAAAAAAGGCTGCATCAAAATAGGATTGCTCCTAATTTGATACAGCCTACACAAGTAAACTATAGTAAATACAGCGTTACGCTGCTTGCTATGTAGCCTTCGCTTTATTTCTCAGCAACAGGACGAACAGCGAAACCGTAGGTACGAATGTTGACGAAAAGAGGATAAACCTTGTCATAGCTGAAGCCCATAACACAACCGTTGTTGTAATCTTGTGGGTCAGCAGACCAATAATCACCAAAGCTATTTGCTTCTTTTATCTTGTCATCTTCAGCATTTCTAAAGCCTGATGCAGGGAAGTAAATAGTTTCGGTCTTGCTACTATTCGTCCAGAAGAGATGTCCTGAATTTATGTCATAGGTAGCCTTGACGTTAGTTCCATTTACATTCATTGGACCCTGATTCTGTCCATTTGTAGTGAAACCAGAGAAAGCACCATTGGTTGGAACGTTGAAACCTACTGGACATGGGTCGTAAATGGTCTTGACAACATCAATGTTGTTTGCTGCATTCTTATCTCCACGCCGGTAATTATTCATAGACCAGAGGTTATAGAAATAATGGAATTTTGTCAAGCCATCAAACGGATCAATGATTCCACCCACAAACTTAGTTGTGAAGAAGTAATTTGGGTACTGAATCTTATTGTTCATATGAATCTGGTCATTACCCTTAACAATACTACCCTGTGGGAGTGTTGCGTCTGTACCAGGGAAAGCATTGTTACGTCCCCACTGATAGTAGGTTGCTGTACCTCTTCTTTCAATATGTGCATCCTGTATAATGGTAATCACTCCAAACTGCTTAGTACCATTGTTAGCTACCGTCTGCTCAACTTTTATCTTTACAGTACGTGGAGTAGAATAAGATGTAGCTATCCACTTAGTAGGCTTCCATCCTAAAGGTTCATTCGTAAACTTATAGACCTTGTTTTGTGCGTTCGTAACTGGAATCTCATCAAGTGCTGTTTTTGGTGCAAACCACAAGTGCCATGACCACAGAATAGTATTTCCCTTCTTAACAGAGATTACAGTATTGCCACTCTTAAGGTTCTCCTTCTTTACTTCAAACTTCACATAAGCGTTTCCGCTTGCATCGCGATAGATAGGACTACCAGGTAATGTTACAAGGTTATTCTCATCAGACCAAGTAACTTCTGCACCATTGACACCATTGTTCGCCTTACCATTTGTCTTTTCAATCCATGGGTCTGTAATAGGCTTGCTGACGTGGTCTACGAAATTATGGAGGATAACATCCTTAAATTTTTTAGGGCTTCCAAACTCGAGAGGAGTATTGGGAGCTGTACTTTTGTATGCACTTGTGTTGGTCTGACCCTTCGTTATAGCATTACCATATACCAATGGAATCATATAATATCCAGGCGCAGAGATGACATAGCAGTTAGCTGTGTTCTGTACGGCAGCAGCTCCAGTGCTGTTAGAGAGGTTATAAGGTGCTGACTCTGTACCCAGAGGTGTAGCATTCTGAAGTTCCTTATTACGCTGAGCTAAGAGGTCTACGATGTCAGTACCCAAGATTGCTGTACACTCTTCTTCTGCTGTTCCACCATTACCCTGCTCCTTGCTAAGGCTCTTCAACCATGATGGCTTGGTATTAGTCCATGTCGTTCCGCCGTCTACACTATATCCGACAACTTTCCATGCAACTGCTTGCTGGGTGCCATTTATATTACGGAAGCTCTGAATCTTATAAGAAGCCTGTGTACCATTGTAAGCAACATTTATAAGACTATTTTTAGTAATAGAGTACTCCCATGTAGAGTTCTTCTCGCTCAACTTATAAGTACGTGTTGTACCTGCTACCCATTTTCCTGTAAGAGTTACATTGATACGAGTACCATCTGTAAAGAGAATCTCAGCTTCCACGTTCTTATTATCAAGAACCTGTGGAATCATATAGAAGGTGTAGTTATCATTCAACTTTGTGAGGTCACGCTCATTTGCGTCCTGAAAATGCGTTTGATCTCTAACAATGCTATTAGGATTCTCGTTAGTATTATAATTCAGTCCGTCAAGTGTTACAGTACCACGAGTAGTAGAAGCGGTATTGTCCCATCCTGCACCACTGCCATCCAACTTGTTAGAAAGAGTGTACTTACCGTTCACCAATACATTCTTAAGTGAAATCTTACGAATCGTCTTATTAAACGAAAGATTCTGACCAACTGCAAAACGAATTGCTGTCAAAGCATGACGGAAACGAAGGTCAGTTCGTGGAGCCTGACCACGAGTAGCATAGAATACGTTATCAGAACAAGCAGTCATAAGATCTACTTGTTTTCTTACGTCAGGGTTAACAGTAAATTCAATGCTTGGCGCTGCAGTAGCAGTTGCCTTATCGAACTTAGTAATACTATTGTTGCTGTTCGCTCTCTCTGGGTAGACCGCATAGAAACGAGCGTAACGTTGTAACCATGACCAAGGAATAGTTGTATTTTTGAATGAACCATCTGCATTCGTAGTTGTCTCAGGGAACCACTCTACATTGATTGCATTCGCAGCTGTGCCACGAAGACCTGTTGATGAAAAGAGACCAAGATTTGTCCTTGTAATAATATCAGCACGTGTGCTTGGCTCGACCTTCACAGGGTTAACTCCCTCTACAGTTGTTTCAATCAAACAAGCATCAAGGTTCTCGTTGCTCTTTACAGCTAACTTTTTACCATCAAGGTCTTTGTTTAATAATCCTGGAGTAATAGCACCACGTGTCATTGCTCCTCCACGAGTTAGTGCTTCTTCCTGTGAATCGCTTACGTCAAAGCGAACAACAGCTTCCGTGTCACCATTGTTGGTCTTCTCAGCCAAATCATCATCCGCACAAGATACAGCAGAGAATGCCATGCTACCTACAAACAAGGCAGAGAGTGCATGATAAAAAAATGTCTTATTCATTATTCTTTATTCTTATCTATATTTAATTATCCATATAACTCGTCATCATTATCGCCATGATCTGGTACAAGAGGCTCTACGGTGACAGAGCCATTATTATCTCCACCAGGGCGAACATTAGGACTTGTCGCTAAAATAAAGCTTTCTTCAACGATATTACAAACCGATATTATCGGTCTAAGATAATTTAGTTTTCTTGTTTCTATTGTTTTCATTTTCAATATAATTCACTTGACCCGCAATGATGTGGGTTATAAAAAAATAAGACAGAAAGGAGTGGTTATGTGTTTATAATCTTATCCCTAACACGACAAGAATCAACACTTTGTTACTCTGGGCTATTCAATCTTTTCACCTTCTAATTCTATAATTATTGCAAAATTATAAATAATATCGCAATTAACAATCTTTTCACTCATTTATTTAATATTTTTTGAGAAGATATGGGTAACAGAGGGTGTTAATAAACAGTTATCCAGCCTAATTTGTAGGTGAAAGTACCTCTATTCTATGGAGTTATAAAACTCCCTAACAAGAGCAAAACCGTTATACATCTTACAAGAATAGTTTTGTTTTGATTTGCTGTCACTTTTAACATTTCATGTAACCCCATTGTAAGCTAATTAGTTAAGCTTCGACTTTAAATGACAGTAATGACAGCAAAAATAATTTGAGGTGAATTCGCTTTTTTATCGGCATACATGGAAAAGCGTGTCCTGAGCATATAATAATTACGGATATACCCAGAAAATCGGTTCTTCCGTTACCCCCCAATCGCTCATTTTACCTTTGAACTTTGAGGTTTGAACATTGAACTTTATGATATGGGTAGTTGACAGGTTGACGAGTTGACAAGTTTATGAGTTGACAAGCTAATTCGTTCATCAGCCCAAATCTTAGAAGAACAAACTTCATATCCCCTTTCCCTCTACCTCATCTGCCATCGTATAATCCGATGAATTATCCTTTACCACACAGTCTTCATTGTAAAGAAAATTCTAATATCGAGTTTTAAAAGGGCGTAAATAGCACTCGAATTAACACCCTTTTGGCTTGTAAAAGGTGCCCTTTAAGCCTCTTACTAACGCCCTTTTGAAGTCCAATTAAGCACCTTTTAAAAACCACCTTTGCAACTATTTGATAACAAAACACTTACGAAGGCGTTAGATTTGCTCATTTTTAGATCAATTACCAGCCTCCTCTTTGCTTGTTTTGTAAATATATTTCCACCCCTTGCCACTTAATTTAAATCTCATACAGAGTCACGGAGCTAAGGGAGTTTATATTTAAAAATATGTTGACCATAGAGGTACCGTTGGTGCAGGGAACTCTAAGTATAGGTGAGAAGCTGTTTACAAACCTATATTAATATACGTTGAGACTATAGGATAAACACATACCTTATCGACATATACAATTGTATGCCGATAAGATAGGTGGGAACGAGTCTTGAGCCGACCTCTAAACCGCCTACAAGAATCTTGTGCATCTTTGCAACACTGTCTATCGTACCACTCGCCACACCATAGGTTAGTGACATGATGATGATAATCAGTGATAATGAGGGGATAAAACTGGAGGAGAAGGAACTGGGGAATAGCTGTCCTGTCACGCTCAGGAGAATTGCGTGAGGTACAGCCGTGAGAAGAATCATGACAACTACATAGACGATGAATTCGACCAATGCTATGCGTAGTCCAACCGTTTCGCGATAATGGAATTTGTAACGATGGTTTGAGGAGTTTGTTAGGCCGCTTCTCATGTTTAATAGCATCGCACGTAATGCAGTATAAAGGCGACTGCGAATGCACGCACCTGCTGCCATCACTGCCATAATAAAGTAGATAAGCAGTGGTGAAAGTTGGTTGCTGACAAATGAGCCAAAGAACCAACGGATGCCCTCACTGCTCAGCATAGACCGCATCGGAAGCTCGGGGAAAGCTGCCGTAAGAAGCCATGAGAGCAGTATCAGTGCTAACTGGGCTATGAGAAGCACTAAGACTATATAACCTAACTTATTCCTCATCAGCGTGGAGGTTGTCGATGTCGATAATACGTAATTCTAATGCACGTACAACAAGACGCGTCGCGTTGACGCTCATACCATTGTTACCATCAGGGAAGAACTTTTGTACGAGTTCGTTCTGTCGTTTCTCTAAGCTCTTTACACCGAATGGCATACCACGTAGGTTGGTAATCTGTTCCTTGGTATAACCGAGTGCAAGGTGGCGTAGGAAGCGCTCATCATACTCGTCAATCTCGTAGCTAACCATTGCTTCTTGGTGCATTAGCTGACCGCTCACGCTCATCTTGAATCTGCCTACAATCTTTTCGAGGATAGGCTGATTGAATACCATTCGCTTGCCCGACATGACACTTGCCACGTCGCCACGTGTCAATAGTTCGCCACTCTTAAGGCAGATCCCATCAGCACCAGCATCGAGGACGTCGACCCATAGCTTTTCATTCAATATCTCACCCGTAAAGATTAGCACCTTTACATGTGGATAAGTCTGTTTTGTTTGACGGCAGATTTCTACTCCCACCGTTGTTGAACCACCCAATCCAAGGTCGAGAAGCACAAGGTCGGGCAGGTTTTGTTTAATGAGTTTCCAGTAGGCAACTTCGCTTTCTGCTGTTCCAATAATCTCGGCTTCAGGGATTTCGTTTCGAAAGATACCCTCCGTTCCTTTTAACTCCAAGGGTACGTCTTCAACGATGATGACTCTAAAATTCTCCATAGGTATATTTTGTTTAGTTATGTTTCTTAATTTACTTTTGCCAAAACCACATCTATTCTCACGCCATTTGGTGTCGCATTCGCTGAGATACCACAGCCACGCTTATTGGTAGATTCACCATTGTCGCGGGCTATCTGTCGGCAGATAAAGAACATCAAACGGTCGGCAGAAGGCTGGAAAAGGTCGCGACAAACGTCATCAGAGAGTGTCAGTGTCGACATGATGACATGTAGGGTGACGTAACCAGGCTGATGCTCTTCGGCTGTGACCGTCAGTGGTTGGTTGTTATTGATAAGATATAGTATATCAAATAAATAAGCAAGGAAGACAGGGTCGCCACTGATGAGTGGTGACTCGAAGGATGCAGTCAGCTTCGATGGACTCACCAATGTCGTGATATCCACTGGTCGCGACACGAGTTTCACGGATTCTACTTGGCTCATTGCCTGCTGACTAAGAATCTGATAGAGTTCTTTATAGTAGATTGCCAACTCGTCAATCGCCTCAAGTTGACCATCAGGTTCGTCTACAAGCTGGCGAATACGTGAAGGATAGTACATCGTTTCATGCTTGAGTGTTGATAGACAGTTATCAAGAATGCTGTTACTAATGTGCAAACGCTCGTTCTCATATTCCACACAACGCACCTCATCTTCGAGCATTTCTATGTCTGATTGGCTCTTTTGATTCTCCTCAACAGAGGCAATTAGTGCCTCCTTAATCTGGTTGACGATAGCAAGTAATCGTTCTGGGAATCTGTCGCTTACACCTTTCTCAACCTCTCTAAGCTTGTTTTCTTCGCTCACATCACTGAGAAGAATCGTGTTTATCTGCTTCACACGCTCCAAACAGAACTGATAAGAGAGACGATGACGATAATACATCACGTAATAAACAGGGAAGATTGAAAGCAGGAAAAGCACAAGAAGGGCAACAGCCACATTCTTATTCGTCTCCGACTTCATCATCATTCGACAGTATTCGCCCAATGAGTTGTCGGCATAACGCTCCTTAAAGAGGTGGGTATAAACAGAGTTATTGTATTTATAAACCTCCCATTCGTGCAGTGCCAATGCTGCCACAGCACTCTCATTACGTATGTCGAGGATGATACCATAGTTCATCGGCAGGCTATCATGATACCACTTAATCTCTGCAGGAACGATAGAAAGGCTTCCAAGTTGCTTCATCAACTCCTTTCCTTTAGGGCGAAGTTGGAGATAATGGAGATTCAGATAGTAACGACATGTGTCTGCATAAGCCAATGTCTTACTATAGGAACCATTGATATTTGAGAAGTAAGCCGAGTCTGCATAGATGCCAGCAAGGGTGTTATAGTCCTTCTTTGCAAGGGCAGTAGCCTTGTCGCTGGCTCTTGTAGGACGTGCCTGAGCCGTCAGGAGGGAAGCTGTAGCGAGGACGAAAGCCAACAAGACACGGCTGATACCCTTTGGCAAGCGGAAGAAGAAACGACTTCCCTTGTCCTTCTCGCTCTCTACACCCATCTCACAAACAGAGAATATTTGACTAATCTTCTTGTATTTATTGATGATACCATTACAATTCATCAATCCAAAACCATGCGAAGCACTGTCTTTCTGGTCATGGATTGGCTTGTGATCGAAGATGTGTTGTTGTTCTTCTTCAGTGAGTCCGCAGCCCGTATCGGCAACAGATATCTCAACATAGTCAGGCTCTTCAATAGATGAAATGGTCACCTTTCCGCCTTTTTCAGTAAACTTACGAGCATTATCAGCCAATGTATTCACCATGAAAAGCGTCAGAACGCGGTCGGCTTTGACGACAGCTTTCGTGTCTTCTACACGTAGGTCGATACCCTTCATATGGAAGCCCATACGTCCTTTCTTCACAATATCGAACACCTGTTGTATAGGGAAACTCTCAATATGCAGTGACAGTTTACCTTGTCTAAGCTGAATCCACTCCGTGAGAACAGCGTTTAGTTCGTTAATCTTATCGGTCAACTCACGGATATAAGTATAACGTTCTGCTTGCACAGCATCACTTTCGCCACCCTTCTTGAGCTTCTCAATCTCATGTAACATACGGTCGATGAGTGGGATAACACCATTGACAAGCGAAATCTTAGCCCGCTGTTCGAGGTGTTTACGCTTATTATCCGTGAGATGTAACTTATTGATAACAAGTTGTTCAGACACCTCTTCATACTTATCAGCCAGTTCTGCCATGTGCTTTTCATTGTTATGACGCCACTGTTCAAGCGGAAGGAGGAGGTCGTCTAACGAACCCTGCGTGTCTTTTCTTCGACGAAGATAATGGAAGAGGACGAGCGAAGCCAACACGAAGAAGATAGAGAGTGCCACAGCAATGATAATAAGATTCAGCTGTTTTGAAGTACGCTCTAATTGTTCAGCACGTGATGTAAGGTATCTGTCTTGTCGAGTTTCGTCCTGAAGATCAAGGTAGATGTTACGGTTATAATCACTCTGTTGCTTATTATTTATAGCCGAATACGTAACACTCAACTGTTCGCGGATAGACGCAACGAGGTCGGGTGCCTGCTTAATAGCCGGGTTATCGTGCAAAGCCTTGTTCAGACAGATGATAGCTGAGCGGTAATCCTTTATCTTCCAATAGCATGAAGCCAAGGTTCGATAGCAACCTGCCGTCTGATAAACATCTCCATAACGTTGGAAGATATGCAGTGAACGCTGTGCTAAGTTGCCTGCAAGGAGCTTCTCAGGCATGTTATCAAGATTGATATATTGGAACGAAGGTAGGTTATCATGCATCAGTGTTGCTCGACTCTTATCGTTCAGAATCAACTCACTGATTGCCTGCAAGGAGTTTGCCTCCCAATAAGGGAAGTTGTGCTGGCGTGCAAGCATATAACAACGTATGAGATACTCAAACTCTTTTTGCTCTATGGCTTTCTGCGAATTGGTATTGATAATACCACCCGACCCGATGTTATAGTAATAAGCCAAGAGCTGAGCCATGTCGGTTTGTATCTCTCCATCGGGATTAATCTGGCTGATTGCCTTGATAGAAGGCTGTTCCAGACCTACGTAATAATAGTATGTCGAAGTGACAATGGCAAACTCTGAGCGCGCATAAACCATGCGACGACGTTGCCGAGGAGAGAGTAGTTTCTCATCTTCTTCAATACGATGAATTCGTTTTTGTGCTTTTTCATAGTAGTCGTAGAACTCCTTATTAAGCGACTCACGCTGACAAAGACGCATAAACTGAATGTCAGCCACCAAGAGTTCCACTTGGTTATCAGTGATTTTGAGGACAGAATCGAGTTTAGCATAGGCTTCTGTAAAGCGCATCTTCATCAAGTCAACGAAAGCAAGATTGTTTAATGCCTCCGCCTTTCCTGCGTCATAGCTTCCTGCCAGACCGTAGGCTTTATCCGCATAGATTCTCACGGAGTCGAGATTACGATAGTGCAAGGCATATGCCTTGTCGTTTAACTCGTCAACTTCTTGTACGTGTGGAACATTACAGGCAGCAAGCATCAGAAGGAGTAGACAAGCTACCCACCCCGTAATTATGCTGTATGTCTTTGTTCTTTTCATCTGTTTTATGTAGACTTAACTACTACTCCTCTATAAATCAAAGGCAAATATACAAAACTTTTCTCAATAATTCAAAATTCAGAATTCATAATTATAATCCATTCAGAATTCATAATTCATAATTCAAAATTCATAATTATGATTACCACTGTTGGAAAAATATTCAAGTGGAAAAATCAAGGGTTAAAGCACAAATCAAAAAGTTCAATGTTCAAAGTTCAAAGTTCAAAGGATAAAAAGTTCAATGTTCAAAGTTCAAAGTTCAAAGGATAAAAATTCGTAGTCTATGTTTGAATTTTCTTTACATTATAGTTAAAGAAATGGTAGGGAAAAGGATTAAAAACGAGTGATTTTAGTGCCTCTATAAGTCTTTTGTTATCAAGTAGTTGCAAAGGCGAGTTTCAAAAGGTGCTTAATTGGACTTCAAAAGGGCGTTAGTAAGGGGCTTAAAGGGCACCTTTTGCAAGTCAAAAGGGCGTTAATTCGAAGGGTAAAGAGCATGTATGAAAAACGAGGCGTGACTTTATTCTTACAAAATGGATTGTTAGGACGAAAGAGGAGAACGTGTTTCACCTACCAAGAAATGGGTATTATGCAAATTCACTAAAAGTAAGTATTGTGCGATGTATATATTTTTTCTACTTTTGCAGTCGTAAATCGTAACAAATGAAAATACAAGGCTGACTTCATTTGCAGACACCTGCGACTTGATCTGAAGCCTGAGTAAACCCTTATAGATTCGTTTCCTCCGCTGTGAAGGTTGGGGGGAATTGTGTCTATTAATTAAAAACCATTTGTAATCTGAGTATATATGAACAAATTAAAAATGAACTATGAAAGGCGTGTCAGATACTACCTGTCCGCCACTCTCTTAAGTTCTTTGTTCTTATTCCCACCCACCTACGTCCATGCTACGGCTGTACATGGGCAGGAGACAGTGGAGGATGAGGATAAAGATGTCAAAACATCTGTAACCGTTCGGGTTGTTTCCGAACTGTCACAAGAGCCGCTTATCGGTGCTGTCGTACGTTGCGAAGGTGTTTCAAATCCCTCGGTGACAGACATCGACGGTAGGTGTACGATTAAACTCAAGCGTGCTACCGACCGCTTGAAACTGACGGTTACCTACGTAGGTTATAAGACGGTGACACGTGTTGTTAGCGTTCCCGACAGCCACATGATAACCTTACAGCTGAAGGATGATTCCAAGCAATTAGATAATGTCACTGTCACGGCACAGAAACGACACACGACCGTCTTACAGCAGTCGTCAGCTATCAGTCAGGAAGCATTGGAAAAAGGTGGTGCTACATCCTTGGCAAAACTCCTTGAAACCATCCCTGGCGTTAGTTCTATCAGTACTGGAAACACGATTGCAAAGCCTGTTATTCAAGGTATGCACAGTAGTCGTATCCTCTTGATGAACAATGGAGTACGATTAGAAAGCCAGAGTTGGGGTGCCGACCACGCACCAGAGCTCGACTATACAGGTTCGAGCATGGTAGAAGTGGTGAAAGGTGCCGAGTGTATTCGCTATGGCTTCGGTGCAATGGGTGGTGTGGTACTCTTGAATGATGCGCCCCTACCCTACGAAAACAAGAAGATTAAGCTGAATGGAAACGTCAACATGGGTTACGATACCAATGCGCGAGGCTTCAGTGGGTCGGGTACTATCGAGACGGGTTATAAGCAGTTTGGTCTGCGCCTGCACGGAATGTACACCAAAGGAGGCGACTATCATACAGCCGACTACGTACTGAACAACACAGGATATAACACCATAAGTTTCTCAGCCTTAGCTGGTTGGCAAGGAAAGAAACTGACGGCAACCCTCTTCTCAAGTATCTACTATCAGCGAAGCGGAATCTATTACGCCAGTAAGATATCCGACCTATCACAGTTGATCAAGCGATTTGAATACGGACGACCTGACCCAGAGACCGTTAAACCCTTCTCTTACGAAATCAAACCACCGTTCCAGCAGTCGCAACACGTGACGTTGAAGGGTGAACTGAAATGGGAACTTAATCCTAACCATCACCTCAATTTCACGCTATCTTTCCAAGAGAATCTCCGTCAAGAGTTCGAAAACCGAAAGAAGACACAATGGAGTTGGATTCCAGTGCAGGACCTGATGCTGAAAACCTATAAGTTCGATGTACTTTGGCAAGCGAAATGGAAACTATGGAAGATGACAACTGACGCTGGTCTTTCAAACACTTACCAAACGAACTTCAACTATCCGGGTACTAAACAGCCAGCTTTCGTTCCTAACTTTGCAGCCCTTTCAATGGGTGGTTATTTCCTTCATAAGGCAGAGTTTGGCAGGTTGCAGTGTGCGCTCGGTATGCGTTACGACTTCCGTGTGCTGTCGGTTAATGGCTATAGCAGCCTCAGCAACTATACCTACTACGACGACTTCAAACTTTATAGTAACTTCACGATGAGTCTTGCCACCCACTATCAGTTCAGTGACAAGTGGGATGCACGTGCGAATATCGGTTGGTCATGGCGTCCACCAGATATCAACGAGCTCTATGCCATTGGCTTGCAAGACGGTTCCTATTGGGTAGTAGGCAACAAGAATCTTGCCAGTGAGCGTGGTTATAAACTCGTGTTAGGTACGAAGTATAGAAACACATGGTTCTCTGTAGAGCCAAGTGTCTTCTTCCAGCGTATCAACAGCTATATCTACGACCACATCGGAACAGGTAAGGATCGCTTCCACAACCATCCAAGTGGTAAGTATCCGAAGTTTATCTACGACCAAGACGATGTGAAACTCTATGGTGGTGATATCGAAGCAACCGTGAAGCCGCTGCAAGGACTGACCTTTGTCGGTAAGGGAGAATGGATGTTTGCACGCAACCTGACCCATAACGACTGGCTACCTTTCATGCCGTCAGACCGTTACGGACTATCAGCTACCTACGACCTACCGCTGACAAAGAATCATAAGTATCGTTCGTCGCTGTCGCTCTCAGGTATCTACGTGACCAAGCAGACCCGCTTTGATCCCGATAAAGACCTCGTTCCCGACTCGCCACCAGCCTATTTCCTACTGAATGGTACGGCTGAGTTCCGCATCGCGTTACCACAGAATAGAGAGTTGAAGTTTATGATTGTCGGTGATAACATCCTCAACGCACTCTATAAGGAGTACACCGACCGCTTCAGATACTACGCCCATGAGCGCGGATCAAACTTCTCTTTACGCACATTGTTTAAGTTCTAATTAGCTGAAAAAGAATATGAAACTATATAAAGACATACGCCTCATACTTGCCACGGCAGCAGTGGGACTTCTCTTCGGAAGTTGCTCTAACGACCAAGTTGACGATTTCTTCAAGAAGATTATACAAGCCCCTCCTTCCTCTATTGAGCGAGATGTGAAGGGACATGAGCAGATTTATGCCGTTCATGCCATCTTGAGAATGGGCTATAAGGGGGGAATGATTGGTGTTGGACCAGACGGAAACGACTCTATTCAAGCCTATAATACCTATCATCTCGTCAGTGGCTCGACCTCTATCCCAGTCATGCAGGAGATTGATATTGCCAAAGATGACGACGGACAGATGACAATTACGACAGAGCGCGACTGCTTTGATGTGATTGCTTCAGACGATATCTACTATGGATTGGAGCTGAAGTACTACGATCAAAACGGTATGCTCATCAACCATCAGTTCTCTGGTTATCCCTTCATGAAGGATAAAGACGGTTATAACGTTCCTGATGAAGACAACGCAACCCTCCTTGTTCACCAACACTTCTTCGGTATTGGTAACGCATCTTTGAACAAAGCGGTGACAGATAGTAGTTCTGCAGGGCGTGGACAGGAGGTGCGTGGATTGCAAATGGCATACCCACGTTCGTTGGCTTCACTACCTACTTATTATGACCGATACACCTTTAAAGAGAAAGGTGGAGCAATGGAAGCTGCCACAAAGTTCTCAACTTCTAACATCTATGTCCCTGATGGCTACACATTGGGACAGAATTTAGTGCCGTTCGATAGTGAGTTGGCATGGAAGTCGATTGAGGTATCGGGTAAGCCAGAGGCTTTGCAGCCTTATAACTTCGGTGGAAAGACCTATCATCTCTACAAAACTATTGACCCAATGGAGCTAAATAAGATTACGCCAGAGGTCTTTACCTACGAGTATCGTGACACAGATCCAGTGGAAGAAGAACTCGGAAAACTTTTTACAGAAGCTTATAACGATGACTTCACCGACCCAGACACAGAGGCACCACGCCAGCGTTATGGTCATACTGTAGGTTTACTGCATCAGAAACGTAGCTTAGACGTTGGCTCAGACATGGACCGATTGGGCTTTAAGGGCGTCATGCAGTTCCACAAATCAGACATTGCTTTCCAGCTACAGGTGCGCATCTGCCACATTCTTAACAAAGGACAGCAGCACGTGGGAGAGTCGGAAAAGCCTGCGAAGTACTGCAATACGAACAATAGCGAGCATAGCTTCCTATGGGATTTCAACCAGTTACAACCGGGTTGGGATAGCTTTGATATCGACTATCCGCTGTCTGTTCGTGTGATAGCCAATACCAAGGACGGTGAAGACAAGTGTTTTGAGGATGTTAAGCGATTCTATCCTGCTGCCAACAAGGCACAGCTCTGGCGTATGCTGACACAGCCACAAGACTTCTTCACACAGTACAGACATAACGTAGTATTGATGTAATAACGAATTGGGAAGATGAATAAGATATTCAAGAACATTCTTTTATTATCATGTGTTGCCGCTGTTTTCACTTCATGTGACAACTTTGTGTTTGGCAATGTACATGTTGATTATAACGAAAATCCCTTAGAAAGTAAGGGATTAGCACGTAGCGGTGCAGACCGTTATGTAGATAGTCTGTCGAAGATTAAGGTTTCTGGGCAGGTGAATAACCCCGACCCAGACGGAGCCTTCAATGGTTGGGCTACCTGCTTGGCTATGTTTAAGGAGGGACACTCCCACGGTGACGGTATGATGCACGGTAACTTCGTCTATCATAACGCCCCTTGGAAGCAGGAGGAGTTTGTCATTATCCGCAACAATACGGCAAAATGGCCTACGGTTGAGGTGCAACGCCAGAGTACCGTGACCTATCTTGAACAGAGCGATGGTAAGACTGGACCCGATTACATCCGTATCATCGGTGGAAAACTGAAGCGTTGGGGACTCTGCCTCTACTTCTTTAATAAGGAGGGTAAGCTGATGAACGATGATATTCTCGACCACTCTGATGAGTATCAGATATTCTTCACGGTGAGCGAGGTCGATGATAAGGGTAATCCTTACGAAGTGATGGACTGCCGTGGTACGTGGAAACCAAAGAAGAACAAGTTTGGTGACTGGAAGAAAGGCGGTACTGTCGACACGACACCGGTGCCTTCTCCACTCTTTGCGAATAAGACGACGTGGAAGGAACGTGCCGAACTGACTCCGAAGATATTTGAATATACCTATCGTGACACGTGGATTCATAACGCAATGGCTGACGGAGCGCGTGAGTTGTTCAACCAACGTCTGCTCCCTCCGTTGACCCGTGAGGATGCTGATTGGGCGGTTGCCCCTTACGACCAAGACCGTGTAGGACTGAAGGGACACTTCAATTTCGATATTGATGCCGATGAAAACGATGCGTTACATCAAGAGTGGCCATTAGAGATTACACGCCGTTTGGACCCAGCAACGGGTGAAGCGGGCCGTTATACACGTCCGTCTTACCTCTTGCCAAAGTTCTATCTGTCTGTAAGAGTGATGAAATGTCCGAAAGGAAAGAAGGCATTGATACCGAAGGACGAGTATCTTAACCGCCATTCAACCTATGTCTTCCGCAGTCCGTTCATCTGTTCGGAGGCTTACAACCCTGACGAGCCAAAGGAGTATGGGGCTGATTCAGAATGGAAAGAGCTTTTCCGCTTTAATATCCCTATCAAGGTGTTCTGCAGTAGCTTTGATACTGACCCTACAACCATCGACCCGAACGACCCACTCTATTTCTACTTAGGTCACGAAATAGGCTTGTCATCATTAGATGCGTTGGAAGCTTCGCAGAATGTACAGACCCACGGCATTGGTGGTGGCTCTGGTTTCGGAAACTGGTTCTTGTAACATGGACAGAGGGAGAGGACAGTGTCGTCGCTAAGGAAGTATCTATACGTCTGTAACTCACAATCTATTCCTCTCGTGGCAATAGTCCCTCCCACTGCTCACAATGATATAAACATAAATAGAAGAAAACAAATGATGAAAAAGAAGATAACTGCGTACCTGCTTTTTAGCCTTATGCTTTTAGGGCTGAACAGCTGTACGCGTAATGAAATGCCTGTGAAGCAATCCACTTCTAAGACAAAGTTAGACCACTTGATTATCAAGGAAGTGTTCTATGTTGGGCATTATTGGTATCGTGATGTACGTGCGTGGGGTATGAAGAATTTGAACCAGATGTACAATGACGATCAGTATATCGCTATCTTTAACCCTACGGATGAGGTGAAATATCTTGACGGATTAGCGTTGTGTGTCAATGCCATTGAACCGAGCAAAGCCATCCAGTTCGCACCGAAAGACGATTTTGTCAATCGTTATTATGGTGCATCGGGTATCTCTTATTTCCCCGGTAAGGGCAATGACTACCCTGTTAAGCCGGGTCAGACTATCATTGTTGCAAAGTATGCTATCGACCACAAGGCTAAATTTGAGGCTGAGTTAGAGGGCGAGGACCTGAGTATGTATGGCGGATTGAATGCCTTTTTAGACCTGAGTAAAGCCGATTTCGAATGGACAAACAGCAACTACGACCCCGGACAGAAGAATAATCCGAACGTTCCAGACATGAATGCAATCCTCACATCTACCGATGCCAGTGGCAACATTGGTCCTGCTTACGAATTCTCTCACATCTCTGAGAGCAACGGTATAGCCTTGATAAAACTGCCATGGACACCAGAGGAATTCAAGAAGAACTATGCCGAAACAAAGGATAGCAAAGGTTATCTGCATTATATCACCGTCACCAGTAGTGCCTTCGGTGACTTCTATGCCATCGAAGTACCCTTCGAATGTGTCATCGACTGCATCACCATCTGTCCCCGTCGTATGTTCCAGATGCGCCCAAGCAAGTTAGACAGAGGCTACAATGCCGTTACCGACGTCTCTTTCTCCAGCCTAAAACAAAGCGATTACCCCATCTCTTCTGGCCTTGCGCTGGTAAGAAAGTGGGATGGAAAGAAGTTTGTTGACGACAACAACACCACTGCCGACTTTGAAGTTAAGGTTGCCTCGCTATCAAGAAAGGATGAAAAAGGCAACCCAATAAAGTAACGATTAAGAAACGGTTGCAAGGTATTAGAAGCGACTAAAGGTAAAAGGATGAAAGGATAATAAGGCTGTATCAAAGTAAGAGCAATCTATTTTGATGCAGCCTTTCACATTGAGTATAAGAAGAACAAAAGGTAAGATAGACAGAGTCGTATATCATATCTATGACAGCATCACTTACTTAAACCTTACTTGCAGATTTAGCTTAAAGCAAAGTTCATTAGCTTCGTTCTTATAAAGCTTACCAAATTCGTATCTACTTGACGAAGGTGTTTCTAACTTAGTGTTGCAATAAAGATAATCCTCAAAGAGGTTACGATCGTAGAAGTGGTAACAGAGCACATCGCCATCAGCTTTCACAACGAGATAACCTCCATTAGCTTGATAGGTTCCATTCCATGGCGTATGAGGAACCATTCCAAGAGCAGCTGCCACTAAAAAGTTTTTCACTTTATGGGTGTAGAACTGTTGATTGTACGTAGTGTCATAGTTTAATGGATTTATAGTAGCAACCTGTTCCGTCACCTCTTTTAAGTTCTTTGTGTTAGCTTGATTGCTTTCCACAAGAATATTAGCCATGATGTGAGGCAGACAGCTATCAATAAGAACAAAGTTGTTATAGCAGATTGCATCATCCATCATCTTAAAGCATAGCGTACCTCCCAACTCATTTATCTTTTTGACCCGATCTCTGATTTTGCTTGACGTATCAATTGCATTAATCGCATCTATCTCTGCTTCTGTAAAGGTATGACCTACTATGGAAAAGGTGAAATTCGTTGTTTTTCCAGCATTAAAGAGAGTTGAATTACCTCCTAATTGCGATTTTATACTGAAACCAAGCGTTGGAGTCATACCTGTACGGAGGTCATGAATAACAATCGTGATATCCTTCTTCTCCTTCGACTCTGCTTTTATCTTGTTACTATGAATTTCCTTCATAAATTGTTCAATCTCAGGAATAGCAAAGGTTCCTTTTTCCTTTCGGATGACATCAAGCAACACATTAGCCTGATAAAGAAAGTCAGACACCGACTTACGCAAAAGTTCCTTTCCTTCTTCTGATATAATAACAATATCATCGTCTAACGAATATTCATAATGAATATTTTGCTCATCACGTAACACTTTCAGAACTGGATAAAACAAGTTCTCTATTTTGTTTAATTCACCATCACCCGCATAAACCTTCTTTTCCCCTAAAAGTTTAAGAAGTACGTATAATTCACTCCACTCTCCTTTGTTTGCAGTCTTTGTCATTTTGAATTGTGTATTTTGAATTAGATTAATCCTAATAACTCAAGTTCGTTCTTTGCCGTCATCTGAATAGCTGGTATAGCCACGGAGTTACCGAACTGCTTATAAGCAGATGCATCAGCAACAACAATTTTGAAGCTGTCTGGGAAACCTTGAAGTCGTGCCCACTCCCGAGGAGTCATTCTACGAATACCTTCACGGTTTACTTCACCTTTTATACGTGTAATAGGTGTAAAATCCTTCAAGCGAGGGTCAATAATGAGATTGCGCTCTCTCCCCATACCACCAACAACAATTGCATTAGCAACACCATCAGTGTCAATAATTTCGTAACCAAAACCATGCCCAGCAGCTTCATGGCGTGCTCTGTGCCGTTTCAACGTATCAAGATAAACTGTTGATAGATAATATTTCACAGAGGGAACATCCTCCTCCATCACGTCGGAGAACTTTGGACGGAGCTTACCCACGCTCTGTGGCTCGGGATATTGAAACTTTGTTATATCTATTCCTAAATCCTTACGGAAACCAATAATATATATGCGTTCTCGATGTTGTGGTACCCCAAAATCCATAGCATTCAAAATCCGTGGTGGTACAACATCATAACCAGCGTTATCCAAATGAGTCAAAATCGTTTCAAGTGTACGCCCTTTATCATGAATAGCCAGCCCCTTTACATTCTCAAGAAAGAAGGCTTTGGGCTGATGTCTTCTAAGTATTTCTTCTATTTCAAAGAACAACGTTCCTCGTGTTTCATCTTTAAAGCCAAGTCGTCTTCCCGCCAAAGAGAATGCCTGGCAGGGAAAGCCTCCACAGAGAATATCAAACTCTTGAGGAATATAGCTTTTTGTTGATGGCTTTGTAATATCACCAAAAGGCATCTCACCATAGTTGGCAAGATAAGTTTCTTGTGCCTTAGCATCAAACTCAGAAGAATAAACACATTTACCTCCTAAATTCTGTAGGGCAATTCTAAAGCCACCAATACCTGCAAACAAGTCTATAAAGGTAAACTTTGGTTTTTCAGGAGCAGGAAAAGGCACTTGAAAGAATTCACGAAACAGACTATACTCTGCTGGTCTTTCGGCAACAGCCCACACTTCATCATCCGTCAAATCATCATCAACAGACTTTTTCTCTCGTGCTTTCTTACGTTGCAAGAAACTACGAATAGCCAAGATAATTTCTTCTTTTCTTTCCTTGGTTTCTTCGTTTCCTGCATTATGTAGATAATGGCTAAGAACAGCCATCTGATTTTCATAAGATGTCTCCCCATAAATCTTTACCCCATCTTCTGTTATTTCTTCAGGGAAAGCTTTCAAAGTTAAATCTTGTTTTGCCGTTTTTACTGCCATCTTATTTTGGATTATTTCATTGCAAAGATAACATTTTTTTTAAGAAAAGCTGGTATCAACACCTTATTATCCTAATTCAAACATCAAAGTCAGCAAAGGTCTTCTGTTTATCTCCCGACTTTTAGGTTTGAATGATTTGATGTGAGCAAAGAAGAGTTTTGTTGCTATGCTGTTTCTATAAAAGAGTAGAGCTTTGTAAATAAAATTCAAAGTCAGGAAATTAAAAGGGCATTAATTGGCTTTCTATTAACGCCCTTTTGGCTTGCAAAAGATGCCCTTTAAGACTCTTACTAACGCCCTTTTGAAGTACAATTAAGCACCTTTTACGTTACTATTTTATAACGGTCTGATTAACTGTTAGTTACTAATCCGCCTTTTACACGTGCTTTCATCCTTTATTTTAAACCTTTTGCTCGAAAATTTGTAATGAATTTTGATACTGAATAACTTTGATTTTTGAGGTTTGAATATTAATTTTTGGCATTAATCATAATTGTGTTCATCTTCTCACAGAAGTTGTGGAAGTATGGCAGCTATAGATCTTTTTCTATGAGTATATGTGCGATGTGTACTGTAAGAATTTAGAGAAGCGGGATATTATCGACTAACGTAGGTGCCTTTAGTGTATAAAGGAGTATCACTTTCAGCATTCTTTCTCAGAACTTCAAGAAAACTAATAATTAAGAATAATTAATGTACAAAAATATGTTGTATAAGGTGGAAAAACTATCTTTACGCTTAATTTATTCACAGATTGATAAAGGCGGGAAAGTTATATATAGAGATTGAGGCAGCTCCAAAGCCAACTATTACTCCAATGTCAAATCAGTTTAGGTTTAAAATATAACAGTAGTATGAAGAGATTAGCATTATATTTCGTAGGTCTGGTTTGCATACTTTGTAATTGTACAGCGCAGACGGTATCATCGTCGGCAAAAGATAATTCACAACAAAATCAGAATAAGCAACTGCAACAAAACGTCAAAGGACAGGAGTCTACACCAACTTACAGCATTATATCTGTAGAAAACACTTATAAACTTCGATGGACAGGTAAGGCTTTTACTGGTTTACACAAAGACAAAGCAAATACATGGCTTATCAAAGCGGTGGTGAAGGGGCTGGACGCCAAGTGGCTTAAGCATCCTTTTTCGATTACAACAAAAGATGTATGGCTGCTTAAAGACAGTCTACAGAAAGATGTAGTAGCAATCGTTGCCTTGGAGTCTGCAGAGACGGGGTGGAGTTTTCCTGTCATCAACAAGGAGTATTTCATGATAGAAGAATGCGAGGCTCCCTTGTATGCTGTTCCATATTTTATAAACGGCAGAGTCTATATTATTTGTTTTACACCTTCATTTCAAATCAAAGGAGATGATATGTACCCCGCTATTGATAGAAAAGAGCTGCAAGAAAAGGTATTGATGCCACTGATGCAGTCTTTCAAATAGCATATTTGTAGTGCATGTCAAAGATAAAATTTTTCTGTAATTTTGTCCTCGACAATCATTGCGATCTTTGTTTGTAACTATTTGTATATTAATTTCTTAAAGTTACAACCAATTCCGCTAATCACCAAATTAACAGAGACTTATAACTCGTCAGACTCACGTTAGTTAGGACCTCTGCCAAAGGTCTGCCCATTTAAAGATCTCTGCCCACTCACAACCATTTTTTTAACATCCCGTCCAGTTATCTGGCGTACAAGGACATCACTAATACATTCATATGGAGTATAAAAGCCTTTAACCAAAACCTTACGACCATTTCGTAGAAAATAGCAGACATCTTCATCCCAGCCTATGGCGCCTTTCTTCTCTTTATAGAACTGAGACGAAAACTCGTAATGTCTTCCATCTACTCCTTTCACTCTAAAATGATCGCCAGCGCCTTGTACCTGTAATCCGCTACGTAAGCAGAATGCATGCAATTGTGGATAAGTGAAGAAGAGATTGTAAGACCCAGAACCCTCTTCCTTTTCCGATAAGGTTACAAGCATATAAGGTTTCATTCCTGTATCGATAAATATACTGCCTGTATAGTCATCCCGAACTCCTAACAATTTAAGAAGTGAATCACGTTTTTCCTCAGATGGGAGATCTAACAACGGCTTAACGAGTCTCAGTTGGTTCTCAGCCCATGCCTGATATGTCCCTTTATTAACACCATTACCATAGCTGTCCATTAACTGATGAAACTCCATCACATCATTGTAAAACTGCTGACATAACTCCTGTCGATTAACGCCAAAACAGAATCGACGCTCAATATAGCAACCCTTCTTCTTACCAGATTTATCAATGACTATATTATCCGAAGGCGGTACACTCCCACCATGATTTAGGTCATAACACGGTCCTTGCATATACATGCGAAGATAATATTGAACCTCCTCAGTCAGTCTCTCATCATCAAGGAATTGGTCGAAAGCATCTATCAGATGCTTTGCACGCCAGATATCATCAACCGTTCTCAGCTCTAACTTAGCTGGTTTTAGAGAGAAATCTAACTCGGGAAAGTGGGCCCAGAGACGTCGCGTGAGTGCATCGAATTTCTTCATAGGTCCGTGTTCAAACTCTTTTGCCCGACGCAGGATAACTACTTTCTCAAAGTCATCTTCGATCCCATGCCGGTTTTTCATCATCGGAAACGGATCACTGCTGATATAACTTGCCACATGAAAGGTGTCTTTAGGATAGTCTGACAATGTGAATGTCCAAATTCTTATATCGTTTGACAAGCCACGACTTGTTTCATACTTATCAGAAAGTACAATACGCTGCCCTGGATAATTTTTCTCAAGATAAGCCATGACTTCCCCAGAAGAATTAAAGCTGGGGAAGCAGCTATCCAACATAAATAGCACTAAACCCACCAACACATACAAGGGAATTCTATGTAAAACCGTCTTTGTTTTCATAATCAAATTTAATGTTATTCAATATCTGCCACTACATATTCTGATCTTGTCCCGATACGGAATTTACCTCCCCAATTACCGATACCAGAAGAAACATAGTATTGCGTATTACCTTTCTTTAATGGTCCGAAAGCATCTTCATAAATGAAAAGAATCAAGGCAAATATTATTATCATTGCTACATTCATATTCCTACCTTTATACTTTAACTTAACCATTATCTATACTCTAATCTAAACCATAATTGTACTTTACTTAAACTCCTCTTATACTTTAACTCACGTTATATTACTCTCCCTTTCTTTTGCAAATATAACTCTTTGCATTGATATTTGCAAGGAAGTAAATGAAAAAGCAGCAAATGATTGCTCACTTGCTGCTGTATAGTAATAAGGTTTTCTATATAAGCCATCAAGATTTTCCCTGTAAGTTTCTGTTCTTATTCTTATTTCTTTGTCAGACGAACATACAACAAGTAAAAATATATGGTGTGGCTTAGGAAAACCATTGTGTCCATTATTTAATGATTATCTTTTTACCATTGACAATATAAACACCCTTAGGCAAAGCATTAATTTCGTCAGTGCTTGCTTTACTTAGCCGTTTTGTTCCATCTATTGTATAGACATCGGCAAGTCCTGAGTTATTATAAACAGTGTTTGTAATGCCAGTAGTACTACCCCTCTATTAATAAGAGATCTCCCCATTGGTATGCCCATGTATATGAGGCAAGACGATTTTTAGGAACAATAAGTTTACATTTATATTTGTTAATGCCGTAAAAAGCACCTGAATCGCAGATTGGTGGTACGACAGCTTCGCTCGAAATCTGTGTTATACTGGTACAGTTCTCAAATGCTGATGTTCCTATAGTCTTAACACAGTTTCCGATATGTACTTTTTGTAGGTTGGTGCAATCTCTGAAAGCATCCTCTCCAATCACCGTAACACTATTTGGAATGGTTACAGAGGTTAGCTCGCTACAACCTGCAAAAGCACTGCCGCCAATTTCTGTAACACTATTTGGAATGGTTACAGAAGTTAGCTCGCTACAACCTGCGAAAGCATTCTGTCCAATTCTTGTAACACTATTTGGAATGTTTACAGAAGTTAGCGCGCTACAATCGTAGAAAGCAAACTCACCAATTGTCGTAACACTATTTGGAATGTTTACAGAAGTTAGGGCGCTACAACCGCTGAAAGCCCAATCTTCTATTGTCGTAACACTATTTGGAATGGTTACAGAGGTTAGAGCGCTACAATAGCTGAAAGCACTGCCGCCAATTTCTGTAATACTATTTGGAATACTTATAGAAGTTAGACGGCTACAATTGCAGAAAGCCTCTCCGCCAATGTATGTAACACTATTTGGAATGGTTACAGAGGTTAGTGCGCTACATTTGTAGAAAGCCTCTCCGCCAATGTATGTAACACTATTTGGAATGGTAACAGAAGTTAGAGAGCTACAATACCAGAAAGCCTCCTCTCCAATTGTAGTAACACCATCACCTATTATAATTCGTTTAATATCATATTCGTACCATGGTGCTTTGTTGTCGTATGTATAATCATTCATTTTCCCTTTTCCTGAAATGATCAAAACGCCATTATCAGTAAAGAGCCATTTTAGATTAGGTCCACAAGTACCAGAATTCTCGGCATTAGCTAATAAATCCATGAGTAGGTCTATTAATAAGATGTCAATTTGTTTCATATTAGTACTTTTATATAAATAATATTTTTGATTTATGGAAGTTCAAATGCAAAGATAAACAAGATTTGTTATAAAATGTTTTTCTATAAAAAGTTTATGTAGCATTTTGCTTCTTTTTTCAAGATAGTTATTGTTGAGAGATGGCATCTCATAAGTACCACCAGGTAGCCTCCACCTAATTCCACCTTCATTGAACCAAATAATCTTGTTTCGGTACTATGTGTTTTCTCGAAATTTATCCTCTAACAATAGAATTCTTTCCCGCAGTTGGTCAAAAGTCAATGGATTCTCGTTATAAATGAATGATTCTATCATTGCTTTGTAATCATCTCGGAACAAATTTTCTATCTCTCCAGTAGGCCAGATCTTAATATTCTCTCGCTTATCAGAGTCATAATCCACAGAACTGATATGATAGAATTTCTTGCGATGCTCTATGATACTTTTATAAAGTTCTGAGTCGTTGATAGCTGTTTCTGAATAGGTGTCCATCAATCTCTCCAAGTCATAAAGGTGACGGCTCATTCTTTCGCTTCTGGGCGACTTCTTCTGATATTCCTCATTAAGCAATAATGCCTTTTCCAAAAAAGTCCGGATAGGAAGTACCGTAGGAACAAAGCATTGGGTAGCATTATCCACTTCGTTAAAAGTATCATAAATCAGTGAAGTTAATGCTCGGTTTTCAAAAGGTTCATCCATAGACATACAGCTGATTTCGATTTTGACCTTTGGCTGAATGTATTCATTTGTTTCATCTAAGATGCTGGGATAGACAACATTCAGCACTACTGGGTCACGGTCTGTATCAATAGGAATCTCAACACCGTCTTGTATGATACTCTTTACATTCTCGACGTAGAAATCTTTAGCTCCCAATTTTGCAAGTTGCTCATTTAACTCAGGAGAAAGTCGTTCGAAAATAACCTCCCTCGATGCCTTCCGCAAGCTTTTCAGTTGATTATTATTCTCGCACTTGGCAAAAGGATATAGCTTCTGTTTTTCTTCCGTTTCAGTAAACCAACTTCTGCTAAGAGATATGTCTATATCCTCACTGAACCTTCTTAAATCAATGTTCTCCCATTTACCTTTAGAAAGACTTGTTCCGCCTTTGAAAAGCAGGAACTCCGAAAATGACGTAGAGAAAAGTGCTTTGAGGGTAATCGTTACCCACCAGTCCTTCTCTATAGCCAAGTCCTCTATATTTGTTCTCAATGCTGTATTCTGTACGATTGCGATACGCTCTTCGATTGTCTTATCTTGCCAAATGCTCATACTTTTCTATTATTGGTTTTATATACTTGCGAACCCAGACTGGCGCTGTTGCCAAATCCGTTTTTATCTGTTGCTTTTCGGTTGAGTCAGAGATTAACTTCTCAATTCTATTTGTATCAGCAGAAGTTATGTTTGATTGCCCCTTTGCCTTGAGTGCTAAAACAAGTAATGGCATTAACTTGCTGTGATACGAATATGTGCTGGGAGTTCTGTGCTTCAGTCTTATTTTCTTGTTCCCTATAGTTATAGTCCTCGGCGATCCTGTTGTTAGATAGATTGCCTTCATCGGAACCTGTGTTGACAAACCAAGGGCGTTCAAAGCATATTCTCCTGTTGGTAGAATCTCCGCATTTTCATGTTCTGCGATCAGTTTTACAATCTTCTCTGCCGAAGGATATACATTGCCATAGTTAGTTACTATCGGCTTATAGTATATGCCTTTTGCGAGGCGTTCAAGAACACCAAAACCTTTCATCGTCGATAATAACTTACTGACATATTCATTATCAAACTCAGCAAAGTCATTGACAAAGAAAACCGTTCCTGGTTCAGCTTCGTCTATCCGTTGTTTTATCTGTTCTTGAATGGTCATATTAACATATTTTAGTCGGTAACTTTTGCAAAGTTATGGAAATTATCTGTCTTTTGCAACAATACCCCCTACTTTTTTGACTGTTTGGAGGTAAATTAAATGTTGTGCGTTAACATATTTTAGTCGGTAACTTTTGCAAAGTTATGGAAAGCAATTCGCAATGAAAGAGGAATTAAAATTTCACAAGACATAGTACTGCCAACATCTAATGAGAGGTCGTGATATTATGAAAATCAACTTTGCTGTCACTTCTGTCACTTCTTGTATACTTATAATGCGTTGATTATAAGCATCTAAGGTAAAGTGTTAAAAGTGACAGCAAACTAAAATCAAACTTTATTTAGTAATATGGGGTTAATAAAGAAGGGACTTTTGCTACTTCTTTTGTAGGCTTGTCAGTAAGTCAGCAACCACGTAGCTGGAGCCACCAACGAAGATGAAGTCGGATTGGGCGGCATCATGAAGGGCGGCTTGGTAGGCTTCAAGAACAGTTGGGTAGACCATTCCGTGTAGGTCGTAGTCGTTGGCTGTTGCGGCAACCTTCTCTGCTGGGAAGGCACGATGCGTACTGGGTTGTGTCCAATAGTAAATGGCATCATCAGGGAGCATGGACATAACAGCATGCAGGTCCTTGTCATCCACCATACCAAAGACAATGCGCTTCTGCGCACATTGTTGACGTTTGATTTGTTGGGAGAGGTAAGTCCATCCACCAACGTTGTGTCCTGTATCGCAAATGACCAATGGGTTAGCCTGTAGCTTCTGCCACCTACCCATTAAGCCCGTCAGCTCGCAAACATTGGCAAAGCCTTTAGCAATACTCTCTGCGTTCTTGATGACACCTTTGTTATACAGTTGCATGACGGCTGTTAAGACCGTGTTAGCATTCTTCTCTTGATAGCTACCACCTAATTCGCCCACAATATCGCCAAAGAAACGAGTCTGATAAGCGATACCACCATCGGGGTTAGGGCGAGAAGAAAGCACTGCAGGGATGTCTTCAGCAAAGACAATGAGGGCATCCTCTTTCTGTGCTTTTGCCTTGAAAACAATCTGTGTTTCAGGGACAGACTCACCAATAACGACAGGTACACGATGTTTGATAATACCAGCCTTCTCTGCTGCAATCGCTCCGAGCGTATTACCGAGGAACTGGGTGTGATCGAGTGATATATTGGTGATAATCGATAAGATAGGAGTGATAATGTTTGTACAATCGAGCCTACCACCTAAGCCCACTTCAATGATAGCAATATCAACCTTCTGCTCAGCAAAGTGCTTGAAAGCTAAGGCTGTTGTGAGTTCAAAGAAAGAAGGGTGGAGTGGCTCAAAGAAGTTGCGTTCCTGTTCAACAAAGTCGATAACCTCCTGTTCAGATATCATTTCTCCATTGACTCTGATACGTTCGCGGAAATCAACGAGGTGAGGACTGGTATAGAGTCCGACCTTATATCCTTCAGCTTGGAGGATAGCTGCCAACGTGTGGGAGCATGAACCTTTTCCGTTGGTTCCTGCAACATGAATAGAAAGGAAGTGGGTATGTGGATGACCAAAGTGCTCGTCCAAAGCCTTTGTTGTCTCGAGTCCTTCTTTGTAAGCAGATGCCCCGACGTGTTCGAAGACGGGTGTGCTGTTGAATAGATATTCTACGGTTTCTTGGTAGTTCATGGGGGGTGATGGGTGATGGGTGTTGGGTGTTGATGAAATGCGATGATAGGATGATGAAGGGTGATGATAGGTGATGAAATGATTTAGCCCCATTAGCCAAAGAAGTCTAATGGGGCATATAATCATTATTTCAATTTTGTTTGTAAACTCATTGCTAATTAAAAATTCGTTCACTCGTCAGCTTGTTAGTTCACTCGGCAACTTAAGATATGTTCATCTGTTACTTTGTCTTTTATTTACTCTGTCTACAAGCAACTTGTTCACTTGTCAACTCGTCAAACTCGTCAACTTGCTCAACTAAACAGTTTCTTAAAGTTCTCGAAGATAGAGCGTTTAGTGCTATTATCACCACGGAAGTTCTCGCTTTGGCGTAAGTCTTCGATGATTTTCTTCTCCTCTTTATTCAACTCCTTTGGAACGTAAATACTGATGTGAACCACTAAATCGCCAGTACCGCTGCCATAGCCTTGTACTGCTGGAAGACCCTTACCACGTAGGCGAAGCGTCTTACCTGGCTGTGTTCCTGGTTCAATCTTAATCTTTACATTGCTGCCATCAATGGTTGGGATATCCACCTGACCTCCTAAGGTCGCTGTTGGGAAATCGAGCAAGAGATTATAGATGACATTCTGTCCGTCACGAATGAAGGTGTCGTTAGGTTCCTCCTCGATATATACTTGGATATTACCAGCCACACCATTGTGTCTACCAGCGTTACCCTTGCCAGGAACATTGACCACCATACCTTCAGCTACACCCGCTGGGATGTTGATTTCAACGACTTCCTCGCCCTTTACAACGCCTTCACCATGACAGTGAGTACACTTGTTCTTAATGATAGTTCCCTCACCATTACATACATGACAGGTAGTCTGGGTCTGCATCATACCAAAGATACTCTGCTGTGTCCGGATTTCAACACCCGAACCATGACAGTTCTGGCAAGTTTCTGTTCCGCTACCCTCCTCAGCACCAGTGCCGTGGCAGTGTTCGCAAGGAACGTCTTTACGCACCTTAAACTTCTTGGTAACGCCCGTAGCAACCTCTTGTAACGACAGACGAACCTTTAAACGAAGGTCAGAGCCACGGTACTTAGGGGCTTGATGACCGCCACCTCCGAAGCCGCCAAATCCTCCGCCATGTCCGCCGAACACATCGCCAAACATAGAGAAGATATCGTCCATAGAGAAACCACCAGCTCCACCGAAGGGACCACCACCACCAAAGCCACCGCCAGGAGCATCGAAACCAAACTGGTCATACTGTTGGCGTTTCTGTGGATCGTGCAGTACATCATAAGCCTCAGCAGCCTCTTTAAACTTTGCTTCAGCCTCAGGGTCATCTGGATTACGGTCAGGATGATACTTAATAGCAAGTTTTCTGTATGCTTTCTTTATTTCGTCTTCAGAGGCACCTTTACTTACTCCGAGTACCTCATAGTAATCTCTTTTTGCCATTCTTCCTTATGAAATTATTGTCCGACAGCAACCTTTGCGTGACGGATAACCTTGTCATTGAGCGTATAACCAGTCTGTACACAATCGATAACCTTGCCCTTCTTATCGTCGCCCATACCAGGAACCATTGCGATAGCCTCATGGTAGTCGACATCGAAGTCAGCATTATCGGTCTCAATCTTATGTACACCGAGTGTCTCCAAGGCCTTCAAAAACTTCTTATAGATAAGTTCATAACCTTCTTTAATTGCCTGTGGGTCCTCTGTCTTATCGGCAGTAGCACGCTCAAAGTCGTCAAGGATAGGCAGAATAGCAGCTACAGTCTTCTCACTTCCGTTGAGAATCAGTTCTGACTTCTCCTTCAGTGTACGTTTCTTGTAGTTATCAAATTCAGCAACCAAACGGATATACTTGTCTTTCCACTGCTCAGCTTCGTTCTGTGCAGCAGTCAATGGGTCGAGTTCTTCCTCTGCAGGAGTCTTCTCTCCGTTAGCATCTTCCGCCTGTGCTTCAGCGTAGTTCTGGGTTGTTTCTTTGTTATTCAACTCCAGTTCTTCGCCTTCAATCTTTATATTTTTCTCTTTATTACTCATAATTTTATTGCACTATTTGTCATGGCATACCCTTGCAAATAGTATGCCATGTTTTGACAATCTTAGTACATTCCTGCTTTTTGCTCCTTAATCTGCTCATCATGGATATAGTCATCGTAGCTCATCAGCTTGTCGATGGTACCCTTTGGAGTCAACTCAATGATACGATCAGCAACGGTGTTAATAAACTCATGGTCGTGTGAACTGAAGAGGATATTACCCTTGAAGCCAATCAGGTTGTTATTGAACGCCTGAATACTCTCCAAGTCAAGGTGGTTGGTTGGTGTATCAAGAATCAAGCAGTTGGCATTCTGAAGCTGCATACGTGCAATCATACAACGCATCTTCTCACCTCCAGAGAGTACGTTCACCTTCTTCTCAACCTCTTCCTGCTTGAACAACATACGACCCAAGAAGCCCTTCATAGCCACTTCGTTACCTGGTCCGAACTGTGACAACCAGTCAACGAGGTTCAAATCACAATCGAAGAACTCGGTATTATCCAATGGGAGATAAGCCGTAGTGATTGTCACACCCCAATTATATGTACCAGCATCAGGCTCTCGATTACCATTGATAATCTCGAAGAGCGCAGTCATAGCCTTTGAGTTGCGAGAGAGGAAGACTACCTTCTGTCCCTTCTCAATATTAAAGTTCACATTATCGAAGAGTACTGTTCCGTCCTCATCAACAGCCTTTAAGTTCTCAACCTCAAGAATCTGGTTACCCGGTTCGCGCTCCATAGAGAAGATAATACCCGGATATTTACGGCTTGATGGACGAATCTCCTCTACGTTCAGACGCTCCAACATCTTCTTACGTGATGTTGTCTGCTTACTCTTAGCAACATTGGCAGAGAATCGGCGGATGAATTCCTCCAACTGCTTCTTCTTCTCCTCAGCCTTCATCTTCTGGTTCTGAGCCTGACGTAAAGCCAACTGTGAACTCTCATACCAGAATGAGTAGTTACCAGCAAAGACGGTTACCTTACCGAAATCGATATCGATTGTCTGTGTGCTGACTGAGTCGAGGAAGTGACGGTCGTGCGATACAACCAATACTGTCTGATGCTCGTCAATCTCACCGAGATAATCCTCTAACCATTCAACGGTCTCAAGGTCAAGGTCGTTAGTAGGCTCATCGAGCAACAAGTTCTCTGGCTTACCAAAGAGAGCCTTAGCCAACATCACACGCACCTTCTCAGTATTTGAGAGCTGTGACATCTGCTTCTCATGCAAATCCTCCTTAACGCCAAGGTTCTGGAGCAACTGTGCAGCATTACTTTCAGCCTCCCATCCATTCATCTCAGCAAACTTCAACTCTAAGTCGGCAGCACGATTACCATCCTCCTCAGTCATCTCTGGCTTAGCATAAAGTTCCTCACGCTCTTTCATGTTCTGCCAAAGTGCATCATGCCCCATGAGGACTGTGTCCATTACCTTATACTCATCATATTTGAAGTGGTCCTGTTCCAATACCGACAGACGCTCACCTGGTCCTAACTCTACTGTTCCCTTGTTTGGCTCTAAGTCGCCAGAAATGGCACGAAGCAAGGTTGATTTACCAGCACCATTGGCACCAATGACTCCGTAAATATTACCTGGTGTAAACTTTAAGTTAACGTCCTTGTATAGAACTCTCTTGCCGAATTGGATAGCAAGGTTTGAAAGTGTAATCATCTTTTTCTAATACCTTATTATATAATAATTTGGCTGCAAAGTTACGATTTTTATTTCAAACGACAAAGAAACAAGTAGAACATTGGACTTTGAACTATTAACTTTGAACTTTGAGCATTGAACATTGAACTTTATGATTTGAGGATTATGATTTGAGTTTAACCCTTGAGCTATATCGGTAATCATAATTATGAATTTTGAATTATGAATTCTGAATTATAGTAGTAATCATAATTATGAATTATGAATTATGAATTATGAATTAAAGTAGTAATTATAACGTACTGATGAGGATACTTTTATAAAGCATCATTTGAATTATCATTTGGTGCTTTTTCTTTTATTCTCTTGCACCTCTCAAAAGAAAAGACTATATTTGCAATATAAATAAAAATACAGGAGGACAAGTAATGAATACAGATAGTACAATAACAGACACCTATTCCTTGGAAATTCCCAAGTCTGATACATCGTTATTGAAGTCGCTCGTAAAACGTATGGGGTGGACGGTACATAAAACCACAACTAAGCACACCGCTTACGAACAGGCACTTAATGACAAGGAACAAGGGCGTGTCAACGAGTATGCTAATGCAGATGAATTGTTTTCCAAGTTAGGCATCTGATGGCATATAAACTCTTGACAACACACCAGTTTGAGAAAGACCTCAAACGATGCAAGAAGCGTGGGCTGCCAATGGATAAGCTCAAAGAGGTTATCAACGAATTGGTAACTAACGGTAGAGTTCCTGTCCAATTTAGACCTCACTTGTTACATGGTAATAGGGATGGACAATGGGAATGCCATATACAACCTGACTGGTTGCTTATATGGGAACAGAACAACACAGAATTGACCTTGCTCATGATGAATACAGGAACACACGCTGATTTATTTGGCAAGACGAAACGATAAGACCAAGTAATAAATCATTATGTGTTTATTTTAAGATGACATTTTTACTCTGAAAATTCTTATATATACCCAAATGTAAGAATGTCACGCCAAACGAGAAATTCTGATTTTAGTTCTTCCTTATCATAGAAACGCAAAAGAATTATTGGTTCTTCTGTTAAATATGTGAACGATTTTCGTATTGCTTTAACGGAAGAATCGAAGTTACTTATCAAACAAAAACATAGCTAAGACTGTCAACAATCTACCCTATTATCACCCTCTAACATTGAAAATCATTTCTTTTTAGCCTTTAAAAATCCGCAAACAAAGGTTTGAAAAATCATTACACAATTTCGAACAAAACAGCTATAAATAAAGACAAAAACACGGATAAAAAGCAAGTCTGCAATCAACAGAAAATCAGTCGGTTATAAATTTGCAACATAAAAGGTGCTTAATTGGACTTCAAAAGGGCGTTAGTAAGGGTCTTAAAGGGCATCTTTTGCAAGTCAATTAGACGTCTTTAAGAAGCTTAAAGAGCATGTATTGGTTTTGAGTTGCACAAAAATAGTTTACAAATATCAATTAGCATGAGAATCATTTACTTGTAGAAAAAGGATAGACATAGTATATATTTGCTTTTAACTTGTAGTTTATCCCGCATTGTAAGGTCGCCTCATTAAGGATAGTCATACCCTACAAGTATATAAGTCTTTATTCTATTTCTAATCAATGCCTTTAACTTCAGACCCTTTTTAGCCTCATAACTTCGCATTCTCACTACTTATAAGAGCTTGTTAGTCATAAAGAAAGCAAGTGAAAAAATAAAAAAAATGAGGGTTGTTTTTAATTAAAATCTTGCGAGATTGAAATTATTTCAGTACCTTTGCAACCGAAAATGAGAATTAATTACTAAAAGGATGTAATTTGGGGATAAATATAATTAAGAACAAACAAAACCTTGATATTAAATAATAAGGTAAAAAGAGCAGTGTGAAACTGCATAAAGTTCTTCAATTAGGATAACAGAATAAGGATTAAAAACCAGTTCAATATCACCCTTATACTCCCACTTTTAAAGAGTGAGTGTAAACATTTTTACGTCCTACAAATTGAGAATAAGGATAATAAAATAAGTAAATAAACAGCATTTTATACCACAAGTTATGAAACAGAATAAGATTAAATTGGGATATCAGAAGCCTCAGACAGAGATAATGAGCATCAACAGTGAGAGCTTTTTGTTAGATGCATCATACCCTGGTCAGCACAATCCAGGCCGTCGCCGCACAGGACCTTCTGCCTCTAACGCAAAGGAAGAAGTAGAGTGGCTTGAGGTTGGTGGCGAGACTTCGTCAAGTAATGGACATACTTCATTGTGGGAAGATTAATCAAAAGAGAGTTTTAATTAAATAAGTAATAAGCAAAAAAGACTATATTAATAATGAGAAAACAGACTTTTAAGGTGCGCCTGCTATCATTAATAGCATTGTGTGGCATTGTAATGGTGTTTGCGTCTTGCTCTAATGAAGATGTAGCACAAAGCACTGTAGAAACAAACACTGAAAACAATAGCAACCTTACTTCATTCGTGACAGGTGCTGCTGCAACACGTACATCACTCAACTATGACAACGGTGCTTTCTTCTGGGAGGCTGGTGATCATATCTATGTAAAGGACGACAATGGAACTTGGAACAAGAGTAGCAATGCTCCGACAGAGAAGACTGCCAGCTTTAAGTTTATGGTTCCTGGTAAATACACTAACAGCACAACTTATAAGGTATATTACCCTGGTAAGAATGGTCTTAACAACAACGTAACAATCTCTGCAGCACAGAGTCAGGCACAGCCTAATAGCACCACACATATTGGTGAGGCAGGTGACTGCGGTACAGCAAATGCAACAGGTGGTAATGGTGTATTTAACTTCCGTCTCGACCATCAGGCAGCTATCCTCGTATTCCAGCCATTTACAAACAATACGGGTGTGAAGAATTGTCAGTTGACAAAGATTGAGGTAACATCTGATAATGATATTACTGGTACTTACACACTTGACACAACAACAGGTGAGTTGACAGGTTCTGCAAGCGGTAAGAGTATTACTATGACTACAAAGGGTAGCGGTTCTTATGCTAATGGTTTCCCATTGACTAACAGCACTGCAGACCTTGCAACTAATGGTGCCTACGTGGTGATTCGTCCTGGTAGACATGCCTTGACCGTACGCTATTGGATTAAGGACTATGCAACAAACGTTGAGGGTGCGATTACTAAGACCTATCCAGCGTTCGACTATGAGAAGAACGACTACTATGATATGACGGCCAATATCAATGTAACGGATTACGACGGTAGTAAGTATTACATGTGGGATGCACAGAAAAATTACTGGAATGGTCATGAGTGGAACTCGGCTACCCCTTGGCAGCCTGTGCTTGCAAATGAAAGCAATTCAAACTTCCCAACTTTTGGTAGTGATAGATACTTCCATGGGAATGAAGGCTTTGGTCGTATGGACGCAACGTCTTCTTGTAAGAATCTGCCTAATGCTAATGAGCTGGGATGGTATGTAAAGAATGGTGATCCACGTTGGGATGATGATAAACTGTGGACAGCAATGGGACATTTGTATAAGGGTGGTATGTGGTTCCGTGAAAAATCACTTATCAGAATGCTGACATCATTCCAACCTGAACAAGGTCCAGGATATACGGACATGCGTGATAACTTTTATAAATTAGTAGTGACTCCTACTCAAGGTGCACCTGTAAACTATTATTTTGCAAGTAGATCCTTCTTTTTACCAGCTTTGGGTCAATATAATAGTAATGGTCAGTTGACAGATATTGGACAGAGTGGATATTATTGGTCATCAAGTGCTTCTCCAGCCGACTCTAACTGGGCATACTTGTTAGAATTTAGCAAGAGTGAGGTTATTGTGAATACTGCACAAAGCGATGGAGGATTCTATGTAGGTACATTTCAGTAAACTGCATTCTAATCCTTCTCTTTAGGAAGTTCCCTTCTTAAAGCTGCAGGTTTAAAAATATAATCTTGCCAACGCTCGTACAGCGTTGAGCTGTCTTCGGACAACTCAGTGAAGTGCGATTCGTTGGCAAGTTTTTGTTTTATATCGTCTCATATGGCTCCGTAATATGTATATATGCGCGACGTGGTCGTATTTATAAACACTGATATACGGATAAGAACTCCGTTCGATTAATTGGGGAATCTGATTCTTAAGTTGTGAAATATGCATAAGTTTGCATATTAAGATGTAAAGAAGTTTTTAAGTTTTCGTATAAAAAAGCTTGCAAGTTATATGCTTTTTAACATGGTTTCGTAGCTACTCACCCACCCTCTTACTGATTAAGTCAATTCTGATATTGACATTTTAAGATAAAAGAATTTAAGTTAATCCCATCCTCATAACATGCATATTTATTACATAGGAAAGTCGTAGCACTTTACTACTATCTTGATGAGAGAAAAGGTAAGCCTTTTATATCTCTTTTTAAACCAGCTTTTTACCCTATGTAGCACCCGAAAAGTATATTTATTACACTTAACAAACCAACTTCTTATGCTTAAAGGGGTTAAGCCTTGTTTATTCGCTTAACTTATGTTGTATTTTGGTTGTGTTTTTTAGTTAGAATTTTTGCTTTTGAAAGTCTATTTAACACTGAATTTTACGTAATTTAAGAATGTCAGATTCGTAAATCTTTATTAGTTATTTTTATCAATAGAAATATAATTGTGTATACGTTTTTTGTATATCTTTGCTTCGTCAAAGTTTATGTCACACTTAAAAAAATGCGTATAGTATATCTGGATTTTGCGTATAATACCTCTTATATATAAGGAGAGATTTTCGTAAGTTAACTTGCTATATCTTGTTACATCTTCAGATAGAACTTGACTCGAAAAAATGTATATATATAAAACCTATTATTCATAAAAATTAAAATTGAAATAACCAAAAACAAAAATGTATATGAAGAATTATTTGAAACCGTACACAGCGTGTACAAAAGTTGAGAGTGAAGGTTACTTGTTAGCAGGAACCGGTAGTGCAGGAAATGGTGGTTTCACTTCTGGTGGCGGTAATCAAGGTGGTGGTAATCAAGGTGGTGAAAACAAAGGAGGTGGCGGATGTAATGATTGTGATAACACAAAAAATCATACTAAGTCTGCTCCAAGTTCAGTAACAAATGGATTCTTTTTCAGTTCTGGCGGCGAATAAAAAGCATTTGTTGATTAATTACTAAAAACTTAAAAACATGATTACTAAAAGTCTTTACTCTATATTGCTTAGTGTAGCATTTCTTGGTCTCGCATCTTGTTCGTCTGAAAATAATGACGAGCATTCTGAACTTGTAGGTACATCAACTCGTTCGTTTGTTGTGAAACAGGAGACTGCTCCTTTGACACGTACAAACGTATCACTAACGAATGGAATTACATGGAATGCTGGCGACCGTCTCTTTGCCTATAATGTAACAAAACCTCAAGGATATGATCAGTTAACCGCTATCAGTGATGGTGAGAGATCTGATCTTAAGGGTGACATCCATTGGAAAGAAGGAGATGAATTAGCCCTTTTCTATCCATTTAGACATGTTTATAGAGAGAACATGGGCAAAGTTGATTTGGGCTTATCAGAGAATACGCTCTATCATAAGGGCGAACTTGTTGTACGTAGACAGAACGGAACAGTTGAGAATTTCAGATATTTCGATTATGCTTGGGGCAAGTTGAAGAATATCAAGGAAGCAGGTAAGGATATATGGGCTGACTTCAAGTTGGAACGCCAGTATTCTGTTTTATGCCTAAAGGTACTTTATGAAGGTCAGCCTGTGACAGATATGAAGCAACTTACAATCAAGAATGTCTACAATGAGGCTACTTTCGACCTTGCTACAGGTAAGATGACTTATGAGCAGCCTAAAGGTGAGCTGAAGATAACTGCTGACACTCCATTAGAGACTTTCTATGTTGCTCTTTTCCCAGATGACAACTTCACTCCGTCTTACATTATCGAAACTGTTAATGGAAAGAAGTTCTATGCAACAGTTACCGAACCACTAAATTATCAGCCTGCAAAATACTATGAGTATACTGTTCATGTTACGACAACTCCATGTCCAAGTCCAAGTCCATGCATTGACATTGACGGAACAAAGTGGGGAAAATACAACTTGCAGTATGAGCCTTGCACGAATTTAGAGGGTTGGGTTCCTGGTTACAGACTTGCTAAGCAGGCTTGGGATTACTTCTATACCAATTCTGATCCATTCAATCTCTATCCAGACTTCCTCCCACGTGCCTTCAACACCTCTGCTTTCGACCATTTCCGTTGGGGCAATATCGCTGGTGCAAACAATTACAGCTACAGCTATTCACGTTATTATTCATATCATATGGGTAATCTCCAGGCTGTAATTCAGAACAGATGCTATGGCGACCTTGCTTACTATGCTTCTAATGGTAAGTTCATGATGCCTACAAAGGCTGACTTCGATAACCTGATGGCAAAGACGGGTGAGTATGTTGGTTATTATCAAGACGGCTGTAACATCATCGTCGGTGTGCTCTTCGACCCAACCGTTCCTGCTTGCAAGAAGGGTAAGGTACTCGATAAGAACGGCCACATCATTGGTAACACAAACCGTCCAAATGGTATCTATGTCGGTAAGTATAATGCCCGTAACACACGTATGAAGAAGTTCTCTAAGGAGGATATCGACAAGGGCGTGTTCTTCCCATTCGCTGGTGCTTACACCGAGTATAACGACGGTGCACCACGTCTCCAGCGTCCAGGTGGTCAGGCTTACTATTGGACTTCTGACGCTAACCGCTGCAACTACGCACAGGCAACAGCTTTCTCAGCTTACTACATGAACAATGGCTGGCTCTATCCAGGTACTGTTAACGGCAGCGGAAGTGGTAACAACCCTAAGTACAACATGTATAACATCCGTCCTCTATGCGTTAGCAGTGATTCAAAGACGAAGCAAAATTACCAAACCAAGAAGGGATGGTAGGAGATATGAAAGTTGACGAGTTATGCAAGTTGACAAGTTAACGAGTTGACGAGTAAACAAGTTATATGATAGCAAGTTGATGAGTTGTAATAAACTTATCAACTTGCTTTTTTTATTTCTCAAAAACGATTACTCAAAGCATAAAGTTAACTACGAATTACACGAATATCACGAATAAGTAAGCTATAATGATTCGTGTCATTAGAGAAATTCGTAGTTAGTAAAGGTGCATATCATAAAGTTCAAAGTTCAAACCTCAAAGTTCAAAGGATAAGGATAAGGCGTTAGCGTAATTAGAGAAATTCGTAGTCATGCGTAGTCATTAAACGTACAAATCATAAAGTTCAATGCTCAAACCTCAAAGTTCAAAGTTAATTGTTCAAAATTCAAAAATGATTAAAGAAATTCGTAGTCTATAAGTTTATTTTTTGTTTGCTGTCACTTTTAACATTTGATCGAACCAACTCTCCTTCAGCATATTACAATCATCTGAAGCCTGACAGCAGTGACAGCAACTTCAAAAGTCAGTTGGTTAGAGTCTATTCCTATAAGAATTAATTGAGCTTAAAACACCTCGTCCAAGAACTCCTCCAATGTTCCAGCTTTAGCATCTGGTAGACTATCAGCTTGTCGCAAATGATGGTCAGCCGCTGAGATATGGATGTCTTCATCAAAGCCAAGAATATAACGTAGTGCAATACGATAGATACACTCCGTTGGAGCCAGTCCATACACTTGATGCTTAAAGATGTGGCGGATACGCCCTCCGAGTTTGGATAGGCTTACTTCAATCCCTCACTATTACATCTTCTAACATATATTTCCACTTAACCTATTACCAGCTATTCAAATATATAAAACGGAATCAACTACAGCCTCTGAGGGTCATTAGTGTGTGAGGATAAAACCTCTCATTCTCTCTTTGTTACAAATGCATTCATTGAACAAAATGTAGAACTCGCAAGTGCTAAATTAAGTCAGTAACATTAATTGAATGTATATTCTTTGGTCGTTATCTTGATCATGGATTACTTCCGCAGAACTGTCTCTTCGGGCTTTCGCTGATTCCGTATATAAATATTACTCATATGGAGAATGATATTCTTTCTTGGATAACAAGTATGATAAATCGCATTTTTTATCCCAATTGAAAAACCATCTCCCTGTCTTATTATACGATTTTAATTTTTTATATGCTGTATCTTCTGTATCTCTAAACGCTTCTTCTATGATCTCTTTTCTTTCACTTTTCTTGAAAAAAGGGCAAACTATAGCATCAAAAAAAAGCATTGCTGTATCTGCGTGCCACATCGAATTCTCTTCTTTTACTCGACGTTTTATTTCTTCTAAGATATTTTTTTTGATATCATCATAGGTTTTATCCCAACCTATAATATATAATAGAGTACATATCTGGAAGTAGTTTTGTTGTTTATATTCGTCTATACCTCCCTTATTTATATTAAAGAGTCTAAGTAATTGTGTTCGCGATATGGATGTTTGCATTATACGACTGAGGCATAGTAATAAATTAAGCGCTTCAAGATTAATCTCATCGTTTTTTTTATTAACCTCATAAATATCCAAACATCGTTTTATTTCACGAAAAATTCTATTCTCTAATTCTGACAATACTGTTTTGTCAATACATTTCTCTGCCCATTTATGAAGTTCATATAGTATGCGGCACAGCTTTATAGATGCAGATACATTCATATCCAAAGAGAAAACATAAAAGGCAACTTCAAGATACATCAAAAGTAGTTTACCCGGTGCCTCACTGGCGTATTCTTTATTAGATTCTTCACATAGCTGTGAGCTTATCAATGTAAGAAAATATCGATTTAGTGTTCCATATTTTTGATTATATCTATATGTAATTGAACAAAATTTATTTACGATGGATGAAAAAGAACTCATCTCGTTCTTTATAGAATGTTTATATTTGCCTTTTTCATCCTTCACTAACCACCGCTCAGAAATACTATTTTTTAGTTCTGCAAGTTCTTTTTTTGCAACTGCAACATCTGAAACAAAAGGTCGCTTTAAAAACTCAAGTTTACTCTCGTTAATATAAAGCTTATACAGCTGAAGTTCATCTTTGTAAACATCTAATATAGAGCAAAGTGTTTCTTCATTATTTGCATAAATATAATGGTCATCAATATATCTTCTAACTTCATAATCACGACCGAGCGTTAATGAATATGGTGATTGCTTGAGGCGATTAACCACATTTATATCAATACGTTGCAATATAACTTCTGCAAATATTCGAGAGATCTCTGGACCAACAATTATTCCATTCGTTTCATTGTAGTTTGCATGCTGCATAAGGGTGTCAAAGGCATTTTCAAAGGTTTCTTTTCCGATTAGCTCTTTAGCTTGTTCTTTGCCCTTAACAGCCCATGCAATAGTATGAGTATATATATGATAGAAGCAACGAGCAATGTCCATCTTCATCAGATGGGAATACTTTTGTTCCAAGCGAAGATAATCACCACTGGTAAAAAACTTATACATCATATCGTAACGCTTATAACTGAAATACGAACGATATAATTTATCTACTTCTTCATCTAATATCTCTATACGGTTCTGGTTCTCCTCCTCCTTAGTTTCCGATTCTTCTACCTTGAATATACATTTTGCACGCTCTGATATATAGCGAATAGAAAAAGGGCTATTACTACAAAGTGAGAGCATATAATAATCATGACTTTCGTAAAATTTTGTGCATTCTACCTGAATATAGGGATGCATTAAACTAAGTTTACGACTCTTATCTCCACCATATTTACGAACAGAGTAATCGAAAGGGATTGTCCACTTTTTAAGTTTCCCTTGAAAAGTTTGATAGAATATCCTTTGCAACTCCTTATCTTGCATATTAAGATAGAATCCTTCATTATCAAGCATTAAAGGTATCTCATATGGTAAGACTTCTGTTAGAAGAACTCTATATATATTGTTTAAATCTATATTCTTACTCATCGCCAGCAATTAGTTATGTCCGCAATCGTTGCAGATGTAAGATAATGTCTTACATGCTTTTCAAAACCAAAAACAAAAGAATATTTAGATAACTCTTCTACTTGATTTACGTTAATTTTTTTCTTTAATTCTAATCCCAAACGTCCCGTTCTACAATGCAGTAATTTCTGATAGTACTTATCAAGCTCATATAATGAAGCCCTTGAAGTTATCATATTATAATTAAAATAGATTCCAATTCTAATTGGTAATAAAGTAGAAGGATTATTAATAGTGATATTGCCCGTAAGAAATTTAATTCTATTCTTTAACTTGATAAAATTTCCATCTTTAGCAAATCGCACAAAACTCTTTGTTATACGAGTCTTTATAACATTTACTTTTTTATCTGCTATTGCTATTTCTAAATCATTCTTTTTTTTAAGAATAAAAGTATAACCAAGATAGGTAAGATTTAAAGCTTTCTGATTTTTCTGATCATTCTGATCATTATCATCCTTGTATGATTTAGATTCATTAAGTTGCAATCCCAGTTTATCCAATAATTCAGGAACTTTCGTCCAAACATTCTCTTGTGAATTACTACTACTACAAAAGATTATTATATCATCAACAAATCGCGCATAATAGAATACGCCATCCATTCTGCGGATTTCCAAATCGAAATACTTCATATAAAGTTCAGACATCACAGAACTTATATTCAACCCACGAGGTAATCCTTTTATTTTGGAAATACTTAAATTAGAAAAGAGATTTTTAAGAAGATATATTGACTGATAATTCAAACGTCCATCTTCTACAAAACGATTAATAAGTCTCTCACGTTCAATAGACTCATAAAAATGCCGTATGTCAAGGCGAATAACCCACTTACAAGCCTCTTCTCTCAACAAAGAGACCATCTGCTTGACTATCTGATTACGATTAGACTGCTCTATTCCATATATACGTTTAATATTATTATACAATTTACGTAACACCAAATCTTGACAAAGAAATTCCATAGAATCTTTGGGATGATTATTAAGAAATAAATCCCATCTTTGTTTTATATTAAAATAATATGTCCCTTCATTTATTTTTTCACCAATTATTAAGTCGACTTTCTCTGCGAACTCTTCCTTATTAAGTCTACCATTCCTGCGCTCACTCTGTGTAGTACAAGAATATAAGTTATGTGGTGAAAATAATAGCGAATACATTTATACTTTATTAGGGTAGTTGCAATTTATAGACATTTTATTGTATGTTCATTAAAAAGACTGTCAAAACACTGTTCATCCTTTGTAGAAAAGGGACAAACAATATCGAACAATGCCTCCTTGACATATACTTATATTTATATAATCTGACGTCCTCATTTTGTAGAAATAGTTTAACTATCAATGCAATATTAACTCTAAGTGATTGCAAATATAATACATAAATTTTAAATAACCATAATTTAAAAGGACAGAAATATAATTATTATACACTTGCAAAAAAAACAACTACAAAGTCACATTAGATAAACAACAATTAACACTTCCATAAAAATAATATAAGTTTTCAAGTGTTTGAAACTTGTGCTCGTAACAAATTTAGAAGACTCTTATGAAATGTGAAGTGAGAAGAGAAAACTGGTTCTTCCGAAATATGGAGTGATAAATTAAGCCTACTATATATAAAAGGTCACACAGTGAGGAGGAGAACACGGAGGTGGAAGCAGACAATATCACGGAGGTGCCGAAGGCACAAAGATCGACAGAGGCGTAGGGTGCGTGTTACTGATAACTTTGGTAAAAAACGTTTTAAGAAATCTCACAATCCATTATTTTGGAAAGAAATAGACCAAAGCATTAATAAAACTCGCAAATATCCTCTGTTCCTCCACGCACCAACGGTGCCTCTGTGCCTAACGACTGCAACTAAATAAAACCTCTGTGTTCTCCTTTGCTCTGTGTGACCTATCTTCAAACTTCTAATCTCAAACGGTATCACTCCAAATTCCTGAAGACCCAGAAAACTAACTCCAGACTTCGAACATCCCATTATAATTAAAGTGAGGTTAAGCTCAATACTTCATAATTATAATCACCCCTAAAGGGACGAAAATTTAAAGATAAAAAACATTACATAACACAAAATAAAAAGCTGGGGAAAGAACAAAAATCATATCGATTTAGATACCATTGTAAACAACTTGTTATCAGGCTATTGCAAGGGTGCTTTTGAAAAGGGACTTAATTGGACTTCAAAAGGGCGTTAATAAGGGTTCAAAAGGGCACCTTTTAGAAGCGAAAAGAGCATGAATTGAAAGCCAATTCATGCTCTTTTTATTTTTAAGACTTGATTTTTATTTACAATATGGAGGTAGTGAAAGGGGAAAAGCAGAATATTATATTAGGCAAAGGAGCAAGTGTAAACGGTGTTGTCTTAACTCCTCTAACTCCATTTAACTCCTTAACTCCACATCTATCCTATGAGTCAGCGGTGTTGTCTTAACTCCTTTAACTCCATTTAACTCCTTAACTCCTTATAAATCCTCCTTCTTCGTACGAATCTTGTAGCCTACGAGTCCGTAGTAAAGGATGAAGAGGAAACAAGGGACGCTGACCCAGTAAGATACTTGATATGCGTGTGCATTTTGTATTATACTTCTCATCCAAGGGATAATACCACAAAAACTCGATTCTGGTAGCCAAGACAGAACGGTACCGCTCGCAAAGGCATCCTGTACGACACCACGCAACCAAGGCATCACAGCACCACCAGCCATCGCCATGGTCAGCAGTGAAGCACCAGACTTTGTGAACTTACCAAGGTCTGCCATTGCCAAAGGCCACAACGCTGGCCACATCAATGAACAGCCTAATGCCATCAAGAAGATGCAATAAACGGAGATAACTGGGTTTGGCACTACGGCTACAGCCACACTACCCACGAGGGCAATGATAGCGCAGATACGCATTGCAGCAGCCTGAGAGAGGTAACGTGGGATGAAGATTACACCACAGATATAACCCACAATCATACCCACAGAAGGGATAAATCCGTAGTTATCACCCTCCAAACCTAATGACTTTGCATAACCTGTTGCCGTAGCAAGCGAAATAGTTTCTACACCAACATAGAGGAAGAGTGCCAAACAGCCCAACAATAAGTGTGGGAACTGCAGAATACTTGTCTTACCGTCAGCGTATGAGCTGACTGCTGCCTCGTCGCCGCTCTCGCTCTCATCCTCACCTGCAGCCTTCACGTCAGGCAGTGGAGCCATCAATGCAATAACACCCAAGAGCAAAAAAATACCGATGATGATGGTGAATGGCATGTAAAGATCGGTGAGTTGCGTATCGCCAATACCCTTACCAATCACCAAAGTAATGAAGAGGGTCGTCACTGGCCAAGCCAACTTATTGCTGATACCCATGCAAGAGATACGACGTGCTGCCGAATCCATCGGACCAAGAATCGTCACATATGGATTGACAGATGCCTGTAAAACGGCATTGGCTGCACCACTAACGAAACTCGCAATGAGGAACCATGTCAGTGAGTTCTGCTTCGCTGCGAGGATGAAAAGACCAAAGGCTGCTGCGAAGATAGCGAACGACAAAGCCATTGTACGCTTATAACCGATTGCCTTAATACAATGGGTTGCAGGAATACCGAACAAGAGGAACGGTATGAAAGTCGCTGCAAGCAACAGACTTGAAGCCGCACCAGAGATGTGCATTGACTTCTCTAATACTGGCATCAGATAAGAGTTGATACCCAAGGCAAAGCCAATAGAGAAGAAGAATAAGCCGATAATGGCTAAAGGAAATAGATAGTTAGTTTTCTGTTTCATAATAAAGATATTTTTTATTTACTACTTCATAACAAGGTTTTTATGCTTTCACTCCTCCTTCAGAGAGGACTTCTGTGAGCTTACTAAGGCTCCGCACCAATGGTGTTTACCATCAACACGCCATGTGCTAAGCCTCCGCACACTCTTTGAAAACGGAAAGAAGTGCACATTATTATAGCTTTGGCTTACTTTATTATCCCTCCATACATGGGGGAAGGATATTTTTCGTCAACCATTATAATTGCCTTTTTGAAATATAAAGGCGCACGAGGTATCCATTCCTTAGAATGAAGAATACCACGTGCGCCCCTACCCTACAGTCAATTCATAGGCAGTGAAGACTGCAAGGTGTTAGTTTGCATGAACCTTTCCACTCTGAATATAGAATCCTTTGGCAGGAGGTTCAGGGAGTCTACGACCAGAGAGGTCGTAGACTTGTGCTATTGTTGTCGCTGAGTTTACTACGGCAGAGATTCCGTTTGCGGTATCATCTGCCGTTTCCGAAAAAGGGATGAAACGCACGATGTTTGAGTAGGTTTTACCTTTCTGTATCTCATACTTTGGTAATGGACCTGGACCGCAAGACTTGTTACCAAGACCCTGCTGAATAGCATCAAAGTGTGCTACGACACGATTAGATGTTGGCAACTCCCATTCGTGGCGTGCTGTACGCAATTCTGCCTCTGTCCAAGGCGTCAGAGAGAAGGCAACATCACCCGATGTCTCTACCTTCACACCATTGCCCTCGTTGTTTGTGAGGGTGAGCCAACGTAGTCCAATACGGTTGCCGTTGCTCTGTGGGTGAGCGAAAGGCTCATACATATCCTTGACTGTCGTCTCATAAAGACCGAAGTCTTCGCCATCGAGGCGGTCGATATAGCTTGCGCGAGGACCACGTGCATAGTAGCGTACCTTTGACATGTCGCTTGGGAAGTTCAGACTAAAGCCTAAACGTCTTGCGCCATTGCCCTGTGCCTCAAAGGAGCTGGCGAGGTCTATCGTACCGTTTGCATTGATTGTGTACTTATAAGTAGCCTTACCATAGTTGCCGTTCTGCGTAACATTCACAGTTGCTGTCTTACCATCGTCAGAGAGTTGGAAGGTAGCTGTCTGCGACTTCACGCCATTATCGGTAGGATCATTACCATAAGCCTCCATCGGGTTATCGTTTTCAATCCAACGATAGCGGTCGAAACGTGGACCATTGTTCTGCATAAAGAGGTCCTTACCCTCGTATGACCAAAGGGTGATATTGCCCTGTCCGTCGAATGTTACTTTCTGCTTGCCGTTCGCGTAGGTATAACCACCATCGCTATTCTTCGTTGCGTGAAGGGCATTAGCCTTTGTGTTATCAACCTTATCGAGGACCTCCGTGCGTTGTGCCAACTGCTGCTGGAACTCAGCTACAGGATAGTCACGATCGCACCAGTTCGTTGCCTCCTTCGTATAAAGTCCGATATTGAGGAAGAGTTCCTTACCTGCAAAGGCTGTAGGGTTATACTTCAAGTCAACGGTTTCAGTACCACCAGCAGCGCAATTCAGCTTCTTAACGATACCATCCTGTACAGGCTTACCGTCGGCGAGGAGGGTCCACTTAAGATAGAACTGGTCGAGGTTGCGGTCAAGATACTTATTCGTCAACTTCACCTGACGCTTCTCAGTATTCAAATCGAAGCCCACCCACTGGTAAATACGCTTCACCTCATCGAGTTCAGCACTCCATGCACGGTCGGCATTGACAAGTCCGTTATTAACGAAGTTATACTGATGAGGACCCGGACAGTCATATCCTGTGATATAAGCAGGGAATCCATTCTTTGTCAATTGGTTGTTCTTAATCGCATCATAAGAGTAGATACTCTGATCCACCCAGTCCCAGATACAACCACCAACACCCATCTTAGAGCCTTCTATAGCCTCCCAGTACTCACGAAGGTTGCCCACAGCGTTACCCATAGCATGGGCATACTCGCACATGAAATAAGGTTTACCCGTACTTGGATGGTTAGCATCTGAGGTAACAGGACCTGTCGTCCCACCACGTGAATGGTCAACTGCAGGATACATAACAGAATGGAGATCAGTGCCCTCAGCCTTATCTCGTGTTGAACCCTCATAGTGGATATAACGATTATCGAGCTTACGAACAGCATTGTAAGCTGCCATGATGTTCAGACCAGAGCCACTCTCGTTACCCAAACTCCAGAAGACAACACTCGGATGGTTGCGGTCGCGGAGTGTATTACGCACGTTACGGTCAACGATAGCACCAGTCCAATCCGTGTTATTGATGATTGTCTTTACACCATCCCAGTTCTTGTGAAGCTCCATATCAGCCTCATCAACAACGAAGAGACCGAAGTAATCGAACATTGCCATCATCTTTGCATGACGTGGATAGTGGCTGGTACGAACCGTATTCATGTTAGACTGCTTCATCATCGCTATGTCTTTTAACATAAGGTCGGTGCTGATGCTGCGACCATGCAATGGGTCTGTGTCCTGCGTGTTAGCACCCTTGAGGTAGGTACGACGGCCGTTCACCTCAAGATAACCCTTACTAAGGTCAATCTTTCTGAAGCCATATTTAGTAGAGAAAGCCTCCTCTTCCTTGCCGTCCTGCGACTGGCTGAAAGTGAAGGTATAAAGCGTTGGGGTCTCAGCAGACCATAGTTTCACGCCAGAGAGTGTTCCGAAGTCAACTGTCTGTGTCTTCAAGCTATCGCCAGCAGCAAAGACAAAGTCAGACTTCAGCTTCTTCACTTCCTTACCCGATGGGTCGAAGAGCGTTACGATTACGGTCTTCTTCGCTGCAGTCTTATCGCGATTGCATACGGTAAGGTCTACAGATGTAGCCGCACTACCCGTAGCAACGGTAGTAGAACCCGGTGTAACAGTAGCCTTAATATAATGATCTGCCAAGTAAGTCTTTGGTGTAGCCACAAGGTAAACATCACGATGAATACCACTCATATGCCACATATCCTGACCCTCAAGATAAGAGCCATCGCTCCAACGAATCATCTGTACGGCAACATTATTCTTACCAGTGCGGAGATATTTAGTAATGTCAAACTCGCTGACATTGTTTGCTCCTTCTGTATAACCCACTTCATTGCCATTCACATAAACGTAAGCAGCAGAGTAGATACCATCAAAGTGGAGGAAGACACGCTTGTTCTCCCAGCCTGCAGGCAGAGTGAAATCACGACGATAAGAGCCAACAGAGTTCTTCAAACCAGCCTTCATACGAACGTAAGGCTGCTGATCTTCAAATGGATAGTCTACATTCACATACATTGGCAAGCCATAACCATTCATCTCTAAACAAGAAGGAACAGTGATATCGTTCCACGCAGAGCCTTCAGTACTTACGCCATCGCCCCAGAAATCGTCCTTACCGAGCAAGACAGGCTTGGCTCCCTCGCTCCAACGCAACTTCCATGTGCCGTTCAAACTAAGGTAGTTTGCCCCTGTTGGGTCCAACCAAGGCTTGTCATAACGCTGACCATCAGCCTTCATAGCCTTCGTTGATGGATAAGGCATATAGGTGGCATGCGCACGCTCCTTGTTACGCTCATAGACCTTCGCATTCTCCCAGTCGGCACCCTCAGGAATAACCACTGCAGGCACTTCCTTGAACTGTAGCGTAGCGGCTGATGCCTCACTGTTCTCATAACCACAGTAATATCCGTTGACAGAAGAGATAGAACCAAAGGTTACATAATAAGTCTGACCATTCCTTGCAGACACTGCACTCAACTTATAACCACTGCCTTTCTTAGTGATATAAATCTGTTGATTAGGATTGGCGATGCTCTGTGTCCACATACAAGGATAGCCAGAGACTTTCTTTGTGTCGTTGAGTGCCATGTCGAAAGCCAACTCGCCGTCACCATTTACCAACTGATAGCAGTCCTGCTTACCGCTCACAGCAACGAGTTTCCACTTCTGTGCATCGTTGCCTTCAGCATAAGCAAGGAACGCAAGACCCGTGTCTCTTAACCATGAATACTTGTAGGGAGTAAGGACATTCTTGGTGTCTTGCCCTACTGAGATTAAATAGGTCTTACCGTGTTCAGGCTTCGCACCCCATGTGCCAGCCCTTAGCACGGATGGTGCTAACGCCAGTAAGAATACGAGAAGACCAATGTTTCTGATTGATTTCATATGAATGAAAGATAATAGATGTTTTTACTTGAACCCACATCTCAGCCTAAGCTGAAGTATGGGTAAGATGTATAACCTGTGATTAGTTGATTACTTTCGTTGTGCTTGTTGTACCGTTGCTGTACTTCATCTGCTTGATGTAAACGCCACGGCTCTGTGACTGACTTGTCTTTGTACCGTTAAGGCTGTAGTAGTCTACCGAAGCGATGTTACCATCCTGCGCCTTTTGTACGGCTGCGATAGCGTTTGGAGTATTAGAAACAATGACATATACGCCGCCCTTCACTGTTGGGAAGCTGATTTTGTCATCACTGATACGCTTTGCCTTAACCGTCTTTCCGTCAGCAGTCGTCACCTTATAATCCTTTGCTACGTTAGCATATTTCACAACACAGGTTGTACCCATGTTTGAAACAATCTGTACCTTCGTAGCCTTCGCATTTGCCCAATCAATGTCAACGGTGAAGTTGCCCACTGCCTTCAAGCCCTTCACCGAACCCTTCTGCCAGAATGTTGTTGGCAAGGCAGGGAGAATCACGAGCTTATCATTATGACTCTGGAGGAGCATCTCGGCTACACCGGCTGTATAACCGAAGTTACCATCAATCTGATAAGGTGCATGAGCATCCCAGAGATTTTCATAGATACCACCTGCAGCCTCGTTTACTCCGGTGTCCCAAGTCTGCTGTAAAGCACGCTTAATAAGGTTATGACAGTGGAGACCTTCGTAAGCGCGAGCGTTAAGATTTATCTTATGACCGAGCGACCAACCTGTTCCATGACCATCACCACGAGCTATCAGCGACTGACGTGCTGCCTGGAAGACGGTGTTATCGGCATCTTCACTGATCTGCGTACAAGGATAAAGACCCATCAAATGTGAGATATGACGGTGTGCCTTATACTCGTTAACACCGATTTTGCTTGGGTTATTAAACTGTGAAGAGTACTTCCACTCACGGAGATAAGTCTGTCCATCAGCTGGGTTCACCTCTGTATGGCAACCGTCGTCGAGCTTAGCAAAGTAGGTTGCAAGCGAATCACGGAATGCCTTTGATACTACATCATCACCGAGAACCTTAATCGCCTTGCGTGTGTTATTGAACAAGTCCCAAACCAACTGCTGGCTGTGTGCGGTAGCATTCTCCGTTGGTCCGTGTTCTGGTGACCACTCATTTGGACATTCGTAAGTACCATCAGCAGCCTTCACAAGTTTCTTAAACCAATAGTCGACAGCCGACTTCATCGCAGGGAATGCCTTTGTGCGGAGGAAGTCCTTATCCATTGTGTAGGTGTAGTGCTGCCAGAGGTGCTGGCAATACCACGCATTAGCAACGGTATAGGTGTTGGCAAAGGTAGTACCAGAGCCATAGATGTTATTCTCTGTTGGTAAGGTCCAACCTGTATTCACGTGACCCATGTCCTGTGCAAAGCGACGCCATGTTGGTTTCACACATGCCTCACGATAGATATAATCGAGGAATGGGCGGTGAAGTTCAGAGAGGTTGGTTGGCTCAGCAGGCCAGTAATTCATCTGTACGTTGATGTTCGCATGGATATCAGAGTGCCATGCTGGGGTATTGTTGTCGTTCCAAATGCCCTGTAAGTTAGCTGGGAGCGATACGCCACGGCTTGAACTGATGAGGAGGTAACGACCATAATTGAAGTAGAGTTCCTCTAAGAAGAGGTTGTCATGCTGGTTGTTACGATAGCTGCTGATGAGCTGTGGGGTTGGAATATTGTTCTTAACATCACCGAGGGTCAGCTGACAACGATCGAAGAGCGACTTATAATCGGTCTTATGTGCTGCTAACAAAGCGTCGTAACCCTTGTTCTGTGCATCATTCACTGTCACTGCCGCACGACCTGCAAGGAGGTTAGCTCCAGACACATATGTCGGTGCGTCGGGGTCGAAGTCGGTCAAACCACGGAGATAAACAGTCATGCTATTGGCACCGTTTACCTCAATAACGCCCTTTGCATTCTTAGTAATCGTACCGCCATCTGTCACGATGCGCGCTGCACAATAATAGCTCTCTGGTGTTGTTGCGCCATGATCATCCTGGCGAGCGACCTGACCATCAAAGGTGATCGTTGCCTGATTGTTATTATCAACGGTATAACTTACGTTACGTCCGTTCTGATTCTTCAGTGTAAGGGTTGTATTGATTTTACCGTTCTGTGAGGCTGTATAGCGAACTACCACACAGCTATCAGGATTGCTTGCGAAGTAAGTACGACTGTATGCTACGCCATCCATCGTATATTTCACACCTGCTACGGCATCGTTGATATCGAGGTAACGCACGTAGTCTGTTACCTTTGACATTCCACGACTGCGGATATAAAGGTTACCAAAGTTAAGATAATAACCATAAGCAGCCGTACTCGTCAGCCCACCGAGCTTACCGCTCCAAAGGGTCTTATCGTTAAACTGTACGTCGTCAATGGCAACATCGCCCATCAAAGTTGCACCAAACTGACCGTTTCCGATAGGAAGACAAGAGGTCATCCAGTTCGTTGCGGGTTTTGTATACCAAAGCGTATATTTGTTGGCAGGATTAAAAGTAGTAATACCTGACACTGGTACCAATGCTTCTGCAGGTACGAAGCGCACGACATTACCACCATCTCCTAAGTCCCAGAAGCTGATTAACCTACCTTCACCAGCACCTTGGAACATATTAAAGAAGTTACGTCCTGTGGTTGACTTACCAATCTCGAAGCCACCCAATGAGTTATTTGACTCCACCATCGTAAAGAGCGTATCCTTCACATTGCGGGCCTTTGCAGCGTTGACGTATGAATCGCTGATATAAAGAATCTTTCCACTCTTGCTAACAAAAGAGTATTTGCCGTCTTTCTCTGATATACGCCATAGCATGTCATCAAGATTACCATTATGCAATGAGGCTGTTTGGCAGGTTTCCTTATCCCCCTTGGCACTCAAAAGCCAGTTACCTGTCTGGAACTGGATGTAATAATAAACAGGATTTGCAGCTGTTGAGATGACTGGCATATAGTATGGGAACTCCATGTCATCCTTGCTAACAAAGGTCAACACGTTGTTGATGTCGCCCTTATCCCACAGTCCAATCTCTTGTCCAGCCCTAATCTCTCCCACTTGGTTCATCGCATGACTGTCAGTAGAGTCTGGTGCCAACTCGAATGCACCTGTCCCAAAGCTGGTATTCATACTCTGGAAGATGTGGAATGAGGTGATATCTGTAGCCTTAGTAGCCGCCATAAAACGCGAACTATAAGGATTTGTGCCATTGACATAAAGGGTACGACCGCTCTTACTTACCAACTGGTACTTCTTATTACGACCAAAGTTCTCTGCTGCTACCACCTTCCATAACTGGCGACCTCCATTCATAACCTGTGGAACGGCAGTAAGGCACTTTTGCTTTTCGCCCTTGTCTTCCAACACGTTGTTAGAACGAAGATACTTAACGTAATACCAATGCTCATTGCCTTTGGTACTGATGCGAGGATAACCTTGTGCTAAAACTTGTCCGACACATACGACAGACAAGAGAAAAGCAGCACAAAGACGCTTACAGATGTTCATAAAAAGAAATTGTGATAATTATTTAATTATTAATGTTGAACAATAAGACGGAAAGGAGGGCATGTTAGTATCGTTAACTCTCCACTTACCGATGAAGTGATGCCATGCTGCGTTCTCTCATATATTGAGGATATTATTTGTATTTCTGTCGCTGCTAATAGATGTTAGTTCCTACTTGTTAGGCTTTACTTTTGGCTTTTTCAAAGGAAGGCTTCTTGTCTTTAAGTTTATGGCAAATATAAACATATTCTTTTAATTATTCATTGTTATAAATACAATGTTTTATATTTTTAACCATTATAATCCGATAAAAATTAAATGATTTATGTCCTTATGCATAATCATCTTTAAGTTTCCTATTACTATTAAAGCCTAAACTGGTTGTTTTATTATCGAGTATCTTGCCTATCATTACAACAAAGGCATAGCGAACTACGTCAAGTTACAAAGATAAGTAAACTATTGATAAGAAAATAAAATAACCATTTGCAGAGCATTTAGCGCCCCGCACCATATGTGCGAAGCATCCGCACACGATGTGCTAAGCACCGACACCACAGCATTAAGCCCATACTTCACCTTTCAGAATTAATATTTCAAACTTATGATCACCCATGTTGGAAACGCTGAAGAAGACTGAAGACATTTTACAAAGCTATATATAAGGTATATGCCGAGTGGAAACACCCTCCGTATTTGCACCCTTTAATATCATAATCAGCCATTCCGTAGTAAGATTCACTTATACTTTCTCATTATAAAATATAACGAAATAGTTACCTTTTTATTTGGAAGTTTATAACTTTATTGTTACCTTTGTAGCGTCATTCAGACAAAGAGTTCTTTTATATTATGAAAAAGAGTGAACTGGAAAAGAGACTAAAAGATGCAGGCTGCATCCTGTCTCGACACGGTAAAAGGCACGATAAATGGATGAATCCTACCACAGGAGCAGCCGAATACGTGCCAAGACATGCAAGCGAAGTTGCCACAGGCACTGCGCAAAAGATCTTGAAAAGGTTAGTTGGGAAGTAACCCAACTAACTTTTTACAAACTCAGCACTCTTTTTCTTTATTATATGAAAGAACTCTTTATGAAACAATGAGTAAACAAGAAACAGAGCAATGAAAAAGGTTACAATTATCGTTGAACAGGCTTCTGATGGAAGTTACTGGTGCAGAACAGCTGAGGATATTGCAGGAATAGGTCTCAATTCATGCGGTGATACTGTGGAGCAAGCCAAGCAGGACTTGATAGACTGCTATCAAGAAGCTAAGGAAGACTTGGAAGAGCAAGGTAAGACTATGCCTGTCGTAGAATTTGTTTATAAATATGATTTACAGTCATTCTTCAACTATTTCAGTTTTCTCAACGTTACCGAAATAGCCAAAAGAGCTGGTATTAATCCGTCTTTAATGCGCCAGTATAGTAGCGGTATCAAAAATGCTGGTGAGAAAACCTACGAGCGATTAGCAGCATGTTTGGACGGAATAAAAGCAGAACTACAAGCGGCTTCTTTCTAAGAACCGCAGGTTTTCATTATATAAAAGACTCTCTAAGCCTCTGGTGCGTGAAGCATCAGGGGCTTTTTGACAGGGTAACAGGTGGACAAGTAAACAAGTTGCTTGTAGACAGGGTAATTGAAGACAAAGTAACAGGGTAAGTTGACGAGTTAACGAGTAGACGAGTTGACAAGTTACTTGCGAAGGAGACAAAGTAACAGAGGAACAAAGGGGTCAAGTAACAAGTTTACGAGTGGACAAGTGAACAAGTTATTTGTTATAAAGGATAAACTTGTTCTTATGTTACTTTGTCTCTCTTTGCAAGCAACTCGCTAACTTGTCAACTCGTTGACTTGTCAACTTAACAACGCAATCAACTCGTCTACTTGTCTACTCGTTAACTCATCCACACGTTGACTTGTCCACTCGTCAACTTGTCAACTACCCCTCTTAACCATAAATGCCCCTAAGGTGAAGGACTTCTTCTTGTGGTTATAAACCTTGAGAGAATACATACCATCGGACAGGGAGCCGATATATAACTGGTTGTTTCTTACCGATTTAGCGTTAACGATGCGGAGGATGACACCCTGCAAAGAGAGGATTACATAACGATCGGCATCCGTTAGCTTTGCTGCAGCAGGCAGGGTAAGGGTGTTACCATCATTAGCGAGCAGTGAAACAGGAGACTTCGAAAGCGATGTAGACTTCATATTCTCCTGTAAAGCAGGCGTTTCAAGTCCGTAACGGTCCATACCTCTGACCGCAAAATAGAGGTTAGGATTCACATTCTTCAACTGCAGCGTCTGCCCAGTATAACGTGTAAAGAGCAAGTTTCGCGCATCCTCAGTATCAACAGGATAGGTGTAGCTGGCGTATATATTATAATAAGGAGTGACCGCCTTCCACCTCAGAATCACCGACTTATCCTCTCGACGTTCTACCAATGAGGAGTTGACAGCATATGGCATGGCAGCCGTTGACACGACACCCTGCATCTTATGAGGGAGGGAAAGCGTAGCATTAAACTGCTTCTCAAAGTCGTAGACACCCTGCTTATTAGCCGTGAGGAAGTAAGAACGGAAGTGAGCATGTCCCACTCCGAGGTCACGACTCACGTACATCTGGCGGGTGAGATCGCCCAAAGTCCAATTACCCTCACGTGGATCGAGGAAGTAAGTACCCAAACCTGTCACTATCTCACGCTTATAAGCATTCTCAACCCAGTCTGCAACAAAAGGATAATAGTTGTCGCCACGGAAGTATTGCATCGGATAGAGCTGGTCCATCAACCCTAATCTCATCCACTCCTGCGCCTCTTGTGAAACACGATCGTGGGCATTGAAATTCTTTGAACTATAACGACTGAGGTCGGCATGCTTACCAATTGGCGAGCACGACATCTTTACCCACGGTTTGATAGCTTTCACCTCATCATGAATAGCACGCACAATGGCTGTGATATTGCTGCGACGCTGGTCGGGTGTATCGCCATCACGGTAAGAAGGACGTGGCCATCCGTCAGGGTAGCGGATATAGTCGAGGTTGATACCGTCCACATCATACTTTCTTACAATCTCTCCACAGACAGAGGCAAGGTAAGGGGCAACACTCGGATCGGCAGGGTCGAGATAAGAACCCGTTGAGAAGTTTCTAATTCGAAAGCCCTTCTTCATCAGCGTTCTACAGCCCAATGAGTTTTTTGCACCCACCGGAATCGTCGCTATCCATGCGTGAATTTCCATGCCACGTTTGTGACATTCCTCTACGGCAAAGCCGAGTGGGTCGTAGCCATAACCCGGTGCCCTACCCTCAACGCCAGTGATACACTGGTCCCAAGGCTCAATATCCGACGGATAAATCGTAGCTGCACGCACACGTGCCTGCAAGAGTACGGTGTTGATATTTGCCTTCTGGTATTTATCGAGAATGTCAATGAGTTCCTGCTTTTGCAGTTTGATGCTTTCTTCCGACCGTGCGTAGTTCTTCGGCCAATCAAGACTGGCAAGTGTCGTAAGCCATACGGCACGCGTCTCCCGCTTCGGCATTCGCTTCGTAAGATAGTCGGAGAGATTCGTCTGTGCTTGTGTTGTAATCGTTATTACGCAAAGGAGCGTAAATAAAAAAAGCTTCTTCATATATGAAATGATAATATACGTGAATTTGAGCGACTAATTAACCTGAGTTCAATGGGGTATAAGTATCTGTAAATTCAGTGATTAATGAAATTCCACCCCCTTATCCTGTGCGCTCTAAAGAACTACAAACAGAAACCACAATAGCCACCGAGGGCAAAATTACTAAATTATTTCGTATGGCAGATGACTTCTATTCGTTTTTTAATATATTGTGACGAAATACACGTTAAATCCACGCTAAAAAGCGGTTTATGCGGAAGGAGGAGGGATAAAGTCTGTTTGCTTCTGTCATTTGGAACGATAAGGCTACTGCCTAAGTTTAGGACATTTGACGAAATGTTACACAGAGAAACGGAGTGTACGGAGGATTTATTTAAACATACACAACCTACAGAGGCACCGATGGTGCAGAAAGCAAAGGAGTATAACAGCAACATTTAATCCCTTATCAGTTGAGAATTGTAAGCTATTTTCATGCAGTTCAAAACTAATACATGCTCTTTTGGCTTCTTAAAGACGCTTAATTGGCTTGCAAAAGATGCCCTTTAAGAACCTTACTAACGCCCTTTTGAAGTCGAATTAAGCACCTTTTGAAAACCTATTTTGCAACTACCTGATAACAAGCAACTTACAGTAACGCTAAAATAATTCACTTTTAAGCTATTTCCCTACCTTTTCTTCGAATATTTTGTCAATATATTTCTTCACCTTACTACGCTAAAATTCACTCGGAGGAACGGAGGTTATGGAGGTTTTATTTAAGGATATGTAGCCCACAGAGGCACCGATGGTGTAGGGGGTGAAGGAGTATAACAGCAATGTTTATTGGGGAAAACAAATGACAAAGATATTAGAAGAAAATCATTTGCTATCTAAAATTAGGCTAATTGGACTAATTAGGCTAATTAAACTTATTGTTCTCATTGACCACCCATCAGCCATCACCTAACACCTAACACCCTTTCAGACTCTTGAAGGATTTCCTTATGGTCAAACGCTAAGTCGGGAAGTTCGGTCAAGGAGAACCACTTTGCTTGTGCAGCATCATCCAAACCGCTGACTTCTGCAGGTTTGTCAAGAATCGTGTAATAAGCCACGGTGATGATACGCTCACGTGGATCACGGTCGACAGCATCAAAGATACCAACACGATGCAGCTCGCCAACCACTAAACCAGTCTCTTCTTTCAACTCACGACGAGCAGCATCAATCGTTGTTTCGTCAATATCCATGAAGCCACCAGGGAATGCCCATTTCCCCTTACAAGGTTCGTTTTTCCGCTGTATCAACAGCAGTTTCATCCCCTCATCAGTGCGGGCAAAAACAAGACAGTCAGCCGTTACGGCTGGGTGTGGGTAATTGTATGTGTACATTGGGTGTATTCTTGATTTATAAAACTCCTTTCTCTTTCATGTATTCCGTCAAATCTTCCATCAGATAACGAGAACCGAATGTATGCAAGACATCATAAGAAGGCACAATATATTCATCCAGTATACCAGAAGTTTTCAACCTACGATACACTTCTTGTTGTGGTAGTTTCAGCATTACTGACAACTTGCCAATGCAATAAGTAACAAACTCTAATGTCTTTTGATCCATATCATTACTCAACTTAAAAACAATAAGCTTATAAGTAGGGCAAATATACAAATAATATATGAGATTGAACATTATCTTACAGAATAATTCTCTGATATGAATATTTAAGCAATAAAAAGTATGAAAAATATTCTTTCCGTTTGAGTATTCTATCCATTTTTTTCTTACCTTTGCGCTCAATGGAATTTAGAACAATTGTCAACATCCCCCGTCCAACATTTGAGTTGGAACCTTGTGAGCGGATTCTTTTTGTAGGGTCGTGCTTTGCCGACAATATTGGTAAGCGATTCGAAGAAGAGAAGTTTCGTGCCATGGTAAACCCCTTCGGTGTGATGTATAACCCTGTTTCAGTGCTACATACGGTGAAGAAGGTGGCAAACCATACGTTTGACACAGCCGTATTCACATTGGGAACCAACCATGTCTATGTGGAGCGAGCTACAGGCGAGATTGTTGACAACTGCCAGAAACGTCCACAACGAGAGTTTGAAGAGCGCGAACTTACGGTTGAGGAGTGTGCCGACGCACTGCGCGAGGCTATCACCCTACTACGCCAAGCGAATCCAAGGGTCAATATTATCATCACGGTCAGCCCTATCCGTTATGCCAAATATGGCTATCATGGAAGTCAATTGTCAAAGGCTGTGCTGCTGTTGGCTGCCGACAAGGTGATTAAGGAAGAAGGAGAGAGGATCTATTACTTCCCAGCCTATGAGATTGTCAACGACGAATTGCGCGACTATCGTTTCTACAAAGCAGATATGCTGCACCCCAACGAGCAGGCTGTAGAATACATCTGGGAACAGCTTGTAGCAACCTGTTTCTCTGCAGAAGCCAAACAGTTTCTGGAGGAATGGCGACCTATCAAAGAGGCATTGGCGCACCGCCCGTTTCATCCAGAGGCTGCGGCTTATCAGGATTTCATAAAGAAAACAAAGGAAAAAGCCAAGATGTTGGAACTAAAATATCCCAATATAGAATTGAATTTATAACTATGGAAGAAATGAATGACAAGCAGATCGAAGCACTGCTGAAAGCACATGGTATTAGACTGACCGCAAATCGCATTCTCATAGCACGAACACTGTCAGGATTGGACAACCCAGCCTCTATGAAAGAGTTGGAAGCAAAGATTCAAACGATTGACAAGTCAAATATTTTCCGTACACTGGCATTGTTCAAACAGCAACATTTAGTACATCAGTTGGAAGACGGAAATGATATAGTGCGCTACGAATTATGTCTCAGCGATGACGATAAAGAAGATGAAGACATGCACGTACACTTCTATTGTGAGCGTTGCCATCGCACCTATTGCCTCAATGACATACACATTCCACAGGTCGAGTTGCCTGCAGGATACGAACAATCATCCATCAATTATATGATAAAAGGAGTGTGTCCTAAGTGCGCTCACCGATATTATATTAAATGATAAGACGAAAAAACAGCAAGGATAATACGCTGTATTAAGACTTTTCACTATCTTTGCATAAGATATAAAACAATTTAGATAGTAATGAATTATACTATTGAGAAAGTAACGACGCTCATTGGCGCACGCCGTTATGGTGATAAGGATGCAAATATAAGCTTTGTACTTACCGACAGCCGCTCTCTGTGTTTCCCTGAAGAAACATTGTTTTTTGCGCTCAAAACTGAGCGTAACGACGGACAGAATTACATCCCAGAACTCTATGCAAGGGGTGTAAGAAACTTTGTCGTGGAGGTAGTGCCTGAGGATTGGGCAACTCGTTATCCTGATTCTAACTTCTTGAAGGTGGTTGGTTCGCTGGAAGCTTTGCAGCGACTGGCTGAACGTCATCGCGATGAATACTTGATTCCGATAGTCGGCATCACGGGTTCTAATGGTAAGACGATGGTCAAGGAGTGGCTTTATCAGTTGCTTTCTCCGCAGATGGTGGTCACACGTTCACCTCGTAGCTATAATTCACAGATAGGTGTTCCACTGTCAGTACTGCTCTTAAACGAGAATACACAGGTCGGAGTGTTTGAAGCGGGTATCAGTCAACCCGGCGAGATGATGGCTTTGCGCGACATTATCCAGCCTACTATCGGTGTCTTCACCACATTAGGTACTGCCCATCAAGAGAACTTCCCTTCCTTAGAAGATAAGTGCCACGAGAAGATAAAGCTCTTCCACGACACCGAGGCAATCGTCTATTCTGCCGATAATGAGGTGATGGCACAGTGTTTAAGCCAGTATGATTATAAGGGTCAGAAGCTCGATTGGTCTGTAAAGAATACGGAGGTAGCCTTCTATATCAAAGCTATCGAGAAGAAAGACATTGAAACAACCGTTTCATATGTATGGAAAGGACAGACGGAAGGACAATATAAACTACCTTTCATCGACGATGCCAGCGTTGAGAATTCTATCACCTGCGCAGTCGTTTCACTCCATTTAGGACTCACCCCTGCCACTATCAGCGAGCGAATGGCACAGTTAGAGCCAGTCGCTATGCGCTTGGAGGTGAAGGAGGGACAGCATGGTTGTACGCTTATCAACGATTCTTATAACTCTGATTTCAACTCACTCGATATTGCACTCGACTTCATGAATCGTCGTCCTGACCATAAGGGACGTCGTCGCACATTGATTCTGAGCGATATCCTGCAGAGTGGTGACACAGATAAAGACCTATATAATAAGGTGGCTTTCCTCTGCGAGAAGCGTGGTGTTGAGAAGTTTATCGGTATTGGTGAAGGACTCTTGGCACAGCGTTCTGCCTTTAAGCATTTGGGCGAAAAGCATTTCTTTGCTACCGTCAACTCCTTTATCCACAGCGATGTCTTCGCTAACTTGCACGATGAAGTAATCTTATTGAAGGGCGCACGACAGTTTGGTTTCGACCGACTGACAGAACTCTTGGTGAAGAAGGTGCATGAGACGGTGTTGGAAGTAAACCTCAATGCCGTTGTTGACAACCTCAACTGGTATCGCTCTTTCCTCAAACCTACGACGAAATTGGTTTGTATGATTAAGGCTGATGCTTATGGAGCTGGTGCCGTAGAGATTGCCAAGACCTTACAGGATCATCGTGTTGACTACCTCGCTGTGGCTGTTGCTGACGAGGGTGTGACGCTCCGTAAGAACGGTATCACAAGCAATATCATGATTATGAACCCAGAGATGACTTCCTTCAAGACGCTCTTCGACTACGACCTTGAGCCAGAGGTGTATAGCTTCCGACTCATGGATGCACTCGTGAAGGCTGCACAGAAGGAGGGTATCACGGGCTTCCCTGTTCATATTAAGCTCGATACGGGTATGCACCGATTAGGTTTTGACCCACAGAAGGATATGGACGAACTGATTAAGCGACTGAAACAACAGAACGCTATCATCCCGCGTTCGGTCTTCTCTCACTTCGTTGGCTCTGATGCTGACAACTTCGACGAGTTCTCTGCTCATCAGTTTGCACTCTTCGATGAGGGTAGCAAGAAGCTTCAAGCTGCTTTCAGCCATAAGATTATCCGCCACATGGACAACTCTTCGGGCATCGAACACTTCCCTGAACGTCAGATGGATATGTGCAGATTGGGCTTGGGTCTTTATGGTATCAACCCACGAACGAACAAGACAATCAACAATATCTCGACGTTGAAGACTACCATCCTGCAGCTGCGTAACGTACCAGCTGGTGACACGGTAGGCTATTCTCGCAAGGGAACAATCGACCATGACAGTGTGATTGCAGCAATTCCAATCGGCTATGCTGACGGCTTAAACCGCCATTTGGGCAACCGCCACTGCTACTGTTTGGTGAATGGTCAGAAGGCAGAGTACGTCGGCAACATCTGTATGGACGTAGCGATGATTGACGTTACTGGCATCGATTGCAAGGAAGGTGACAGTGTCGAAATCTTTGGCGACCACCTCCCTGTCACCGTTCTTAGCGATACGCTTGACACGATTCCATATGAGGTACTGACGACTATCAGCAATCGCGTGAAGAGAGTTTACTTCCAGGATTAGATGAGTTAAGTTGACGAGGAGACGAGTTGACAAGTTGACGAGTAAACAAGTTGCTTGTTAGGAAGACATAGTAACATAAGAACAAGTGGACGAGTTGACGAGTTGACGAGTAAACAAGTTGCTTGTGAGGAAGACATAGTAACATAAGAACGAGTGGATGAGTTAACAAGTTGACAAGTTAATAAGTTAATAAGTTGCTTGTGGCAATAAAACACATAATCTTTGTTTTTTATTCTTCTATCTTCTTTTGTCCCTCTGTATTGTAAAGGAAATTCAAACCTTGAAAAATAAGAGGGCGTTAATTCCATTCGAATTAACGCCCTTTTGGCTTGCAAAAGGTGCCCTTTAAGACCCTTACTAACGCCCTTTTGAACCCTTAATAAGCACCTTCTACTTTCGTATTTTATAACCTCTTGATTTACTGTTAGTTGCAAACCGGCTCACAATACGTGTTTTTTACCCTTATTTCAGGGATTTTATTAAAGAAAATGTCAAGGTTTTTGATGCAACTACCCCCCCAACAAAACACCAATGGCACGAAACTACGAATTGCACGGATTGCACGAAGACAAAGAATAGAACTACGAATAACACGAATATAAATAAGAAATAGCCAATAAGTGTATAATGCATCGCACATAACTTGTTTACTTGTCAACTAAATACTTGTCAACTAAACACAAGGGGTATCGCGGTAATTACGCCCCTCTCCTTTCGGAGAGGGGTTGGGGGTGAGGCTATTTATTCCTCCCCACAACCCCCCTCAACCAAAAGTAAGCCTCCTCCTGCAAACGGAAAAGGGACCACGAACAGCGGAGGGGCAGATAACCGAACTTCCTTTTGATTGAAGGGCTTACTTGCTGAAGATTGATGGTTTGCCAAACATGGTGCATGACAGACAAACCATGCTGGCGGTCGGTTAGGGAGAGTTCATGGCGATGAAGATAATAGAACATATAAAGCCCCACTAAGTTGAGCCATCTCACCGTCTCGAAACAATGGAGGGTTTCCTCTGATGCACCCAAGGAAAGGAGCTGACGACGCATACTCTCGTTCGCTAAGAGAAAGTCGAAACGGCGAACACTGATGTTATGTGTTGTGGAAGAAGTATGCTGTCGATAATAATAAACACCCTCACAAAAGGCTACTTTGCGAGACTTTAGATAATGAATTCGTGTTACATTCTCATCGCTATAGGTCGGAAGTGTGTCGTCATAAGGATAGGTATGGTGGATATCTCCTCTAATTGCATACACACCATGTATCTTCCATGTGAGGCTTTCCTTAAAAGCCTCTGCGCCTGACAACGTGTCGAAATGAGGCATAGGAAAGACTTTTTCCTCTCCATTCTCGTAATGATGAACAACCTGAAAGAGCACGGAATCAACCTCATCGGTAAAGGCTTCACATACTTTCTCAAGTGCCGTTGAAGCCAACCAGTCATCACTGTCCACAAAACAGATATAATCTCCTGAGGCATTGGACAGTGCCATGTTTCGAGCATAGCCTATTCCATGATTCTCTTTCAGCGCAAAAACCTTCACACGCTTGTCCTTTTCAGCATACTGATGGAGAATATCCAATGACTTATCCGTTGACGCATCATCGACACAAAGAACCTCTATGTCCTTTAAGGTCTGCGACAACAGCGAGTCAAGGCATTGCGGTAGGTAAGCTGCTGTGTTATAAACGGCTACAAGTATACTAATCTTTGGCATGGCGAACAAACTTATTCTTCACTTTATTTACTAAGGCATTCCATAGTCCCGACTTCGTTTTCATCACACGGAGAGAAACTATCGTACTGACAACGCATAACAAACTGGCTACGCCCCACCGCATCCACTCGTCATCAGAACGCACACAAAGAAGCACAAGGAGTCCGATTGAGAAATGAAGTGCGGCATAGCGCATCACCGATGAGGACAGACGATAACCATAACGGACGTAAGCATAGCCATAGACACAGACAAGATTGAGCAGACCTGCTCCTGCTATGCCCAATCCTGCACCAAAGAGTCCCCACTTCCAAAAGCCAAGTAGTACGAGTGAAACAAGGAAAATGTCATACAATCCCTCTAAGAGTAGATAGGATTTTGAGTCTCCTTTTGCCAAAGGAATATACTCAACAGGGAGGCGGATAGCACGGATATACATCGCCAACACCAACACTTGCGCCATGTTGAGGGCTGGAAGGAACTTATCGGAATAAAGGAAAAGTATCAGCTGGGGCAGGAATAAGAGGAAGAAAGTAAGCAAAGGAGAGATAAGCAGGAGTGTCACTTCTATCTGTCGGTTGACAATCTGATTAAAAGTAAACTTCAAGTTGTTTGCCCCAGAAAGGCGTGGAAAGTAGTCAGTTTCCATTGCTGAGAAGATCATACCAGCATAAACCATCGTCATCATGAAGGCAGAATTATAGAAACCGACGGTTGCTATATCCGAAACATTATTGAGATAGCTGCGGATAATCAGGTCGGCACCAGAGCCCAAGATGCCTGCAAAGACAAAGGCTGTACCCAAACGAATCATGCCCCAACCCTTGTCTAAGAACGTTTTTTGGAAAGAAACGTGGAAAGGGTATAGGCGATAGGAAACGACTATCGTCAAAATCAACTGCACCAATGCCATCAATACCAACGAAGGAACAATGGCTGCATCACCAAAGAAATAATAAAGTGGAACGGTTAATACTAAGGCTCCCAACACGTTATACACCGATATAGCGGCTAAGGCACGCAACTTACGGACTCCCTTAAGGATAGCAAGCTCGCCTCCAGCTAAGGCTGTCAATGCCACACAAGGAGAAAGAAGGATGAAATGAAGCGTATGTCCGTCCCATGCAAAGGTGTAACGGCTAAGCAACGGACTCAGGAAAATGCAGATAAAGAATCCCAACAAGGCAGCAAGCAGGCTCCATGAACGCACGAGGGCAATGTCTTTCGTCAGCTTCTCCTCATCTTTTTTGTCGTAATCTTCTGATATATTGCGCACAGCACTCATAGATATTCCAAAGTTTGTAGAGTCACTGATGAGCTTGGTTGTGGAATTAAAAAGCGAGATAAGTCCTACTCCCTGCGGTCCGAGCAGCATAGCAACAAACTTGTTGCGCACGATACCAATCAGCACATTCAGCACCTGTACACCACCAAAGAGGCTGATGTACTTCAAGATATGCAAATAGCTGTCAGTATTAGAGGCTTTTTTCATCACATTAACTAACGGATTTAAAAGTTTTTTATTATTTTTGCATCAAACAATTATTACATGAGACTGTCTATCATCATCCCCATCTATAACGTTGAAGACACACTCCGGAGATGTTTGGAGAGTGTGTTAACGCAGATAGATGAGAGGATAGAGGTCATTCTCATTGATGATGGGTCGACGGATTCCTCTCGGAAGATAGCTGAAGACATGACGGCTAACAAGGGGAATTGTAGGCTTATCCACCAAAAAAACAAGGGTCTTTCGGCAGCAAGAAACGCAGGAATAGAAGTGGCAACAGGAGATTTTCTCACCTTTGTCGACTCTGATGACTTCGTTGCTGAGGGTACATACGATGCGTTGTTGGCTGTCTTGGCAGCACATCCAGACTATGATATCCTTGAATATCCTGCTATATTGTATTACGGAAGTGCGACGAGGCAACGACTGCTGACCTTCACGGACACAACAATCGGTTCTATTCGTTACTATTGGTTGGGCGGAGCTTACCTCCACACCTATGCTTGTAATAAGCTTTTTCGTCGTGAACTCTTTGCGCAGACGCGCTTTCCAGAGGGCAAGGTGTTTGAAGATGTCTACACTTATCCTTACTTATTGCAGCAGGCAAAGGTAGTGGCAACTACTGCTACGGGCTTGTATTACTATTGTCAGAACGACAAAGGCATCACCGCTCAAGCAGGAGGAAAGGAATTGAACGACCTCTTGGAAGCGCATCTTAAGCACCTCAAGCTGTGGGGCGAACTGACACCTGCTTACTATCAGTCGCTGGTTAATATCCAGTTGGATGTCTACGAGGCTACTCATGCTGCCCCTATCCTACCCGTTCTGCCCTATAAAGGAACCTTGAAACTCTTTATTCTCCACTTAATCGGATTAAAACGCTTATGTCAACTCAACCAGTTTATTCACAAAATAAGGAAGATAAGCCACTCGTAAGCTTCATCGTGACTTACTATAGCGAGCCTGTTGATATGCTAAAGGAGTGTATCAGCAGCATTTTGGCATTGAGTCTGAACGAGACAGAACGCCAGATTATCGTCGTGGATGACGGTGCGGACTATTCGCCTCTCAACGAATTGCTTGCCCTTTCATCGAACATTATCTACGTCAGACAGCCTAACCGAGGATTGGGACAAGCACGGAACACAGGAATTGAACTGGCTGAAGGAAGTTTTATTCAGTTTGTTGATGGTGACGATTTGTTGCTGACAAGTGCCTATGAGCAGTGTTTAGATATCATCAGATACCGCGAAACGGATATGGTTTTATTCCAGTCAACTGACAAGAAAACGTCAAAACCACTTGCTGATGCTGAGGGTCCGATAAGTGGAACGGAGTATATGACACACAATAACCTGCGTGGCAGTGTCTGTACAGCTCTTTTCCGCAAGGAGATTTTGCACGATCTTCGTTTCCCTAAAGGCATACTTCACGAGGATGAAGAGTTTACGCCACAACTCATGTTACGTGCTGAGAACCTTTACTTTACCAATAACAAGGCGTATTACTATCGTAAACGTGAGGGGTCTATCATGCACAAACGTGATAAGCGTTGGCATATCCGCCGCCTTGCTGACGCCGAACAGGTGCTTTATCGGTTGAAAGAGCGGGTTGACTATCTCCCTGTAAAAGAGCGTATTGCAATGGAACGACGCATCGCCCAACTGACAATGGACCATATTTACAACGTGATAAGGCTGACACATAATGAGACTCATCTCGACCATGTGCTACAACGTCTGTCCCGACATGGGCTTTTCCCGTTGCCCGACAAGGACTATACGAGTAAGTATAAGTGGTTCAGAAGAATGACAAACAGCAGTTTCGGGCGCAAGACATTGATAATGTTGTTGAGGCTCAACAAGGGATAAAACGCAAGTAGACACGATATCTATCTGTCGTCTACGAACAGCTCATTCCCTTATCAACTGATTCTTGTAAACTATTTTCATGTAGTTCAAAACCAATACATGCTCTTTTGGCTTCTAAAAGACGGCTAATTGACTTCGAAAAGATGCCCTTTAAGCCTCTTACTAACGCCCTTTTGAAGTCCTATTAAGCACCTTTTAAAAACCATCTTTACAACTAATTGATAGCAAAACATTTACAAGGGTGTTGAAACGGCTTGTTTTTAGTCTTTTTCTCCGCCTTTTCATCGAGCATTTTGTCAACATATTTCTTTAATTGTTAAGATGAAACGTAGTCCACAGAGGCACCGCCAATACGTGGAGAGACGGAGAAAACATCCCATAAAATTTGTATAAACGTAATTTATAAGTTACCTTTGCCATGAAATACAGAGAAGTTATAACCTATAAAGATTATTTTGAGGACTTCTTCAAAGTGCAAGAACCAAAAGTACAGAAGAAAATCATCAAAATACTTGATATAGTGGAACAGATAGAAAGGATTCCACAGTCTTATCTCAAATCTATTGAAGGGACAAACGGATTGTTTGAAATACGCATCCAATTGGGCAATAATATCTTCAGAATATTCTGCTTCTTTGATGGAAAAAGACTGGTAATTCTTTTGAGTGGCTTCCAAAAGAAGACACAAAAAACACCTAAGAACGAAATTAATCGTGCCATCAGAATAATGGCTGATTATTACAAAGAAAAGACTGAAGAAAGGGACAAAAAATGAAGAATATCAAAACACTCGACCAGATAAAAGACAAATATTATGGTTTAAAAGGAACTCCTGAACGTGATGAGTTAGAACGGGAATTGGAGTCGCTGCGCATTGGTCTAAAGATAAGAGAGGCACGCGAACAACTCAAGATGACACAGGAGCAATTAGCAAACCGCATTGACAAAAAACGTTCCTTTATATCTAAGATAGAAAGTAATAGCGAGAATATCACACTGAAAACCCTTTTTGATATCGTTGAGCGTGGTTTAGGTGGTAGGCTCAACATTGACGTTTCATTATAATAGGGAGTATAAAGCCACATGAAAATCCTACTATTAGGTGAATATAGCAACGTACATAACACGCTGGCACGAGGCTTGCGTGAGCTTGGACATACGGTGACGGTGGTGTCGAATGGGGATTTTTGGAAGAATTACCCACGTGATATTGATGTTTCCAGACGGTCGGGAAGGTTAGGTGGCATGCTTTTAATGGCTAAAATCTATACCCTACTGCCCCGTCTGCGAGGCTATGACATCGTACAGTTTATCAATCCTGTGTTCTTTGAACTGAAGGCGGAACGGCTCTTTCCACTCTTTCATTATCTGAAAAAGCATAACAAAAAGATTGTACTCTGTGGCTTTGGGATGGATTATTATTGGGTAAACACGTGCTCGACAACGATGCCACTGCGTTACAGCGACTTCAATATCGGTAAGGAACTGCGCCAAAATAAGGAGGCGATAGTCGAGAGAGAGGATTGGATTGATACGGAAAAAGGGCGTCTGAACCAGCTGATGGCTGAGCAATGCGATGCTATCGTGACAGGACTCTACGAGTATTGGCGCTGTTATGAGCCGTATTTCCCTAAGAAAACAACCTTCATCCCCTTCCCTATCGTTATTGGTGAACCGCCTATCATAGCCGATGAAACACCCGAGAAGTTGAATCTTTTTATTGGAATCAGTAAGAGTCGGTCGGTATATAAAGGGACTGATATAATGCTGAGAGCCGCAGAAACGGTGAAAAAACAATACCCCGACCGCCTCAACCTCACTGTTGTTAACGGTCTACCCTTTGACGAATACGTACGAACGATGCTCGGTTCGGATGCTATCATGGACCAACTCTACAGCTATACGCCCTCGATGAATCCCCTTGAAGCGATGGCACATGGTATTATCTGTATCGGTGGCGGTGAGCCAGAGAACTATGAAATCATCCACGAGACTACGCTCCGACCGATTATCAATGTCCTCCCGACTTACGAAAGCTGTGTTAGAGAGCTTACCCGCCTTGTCAACAACCTCTCTCTCATTCCACAATTGCGCCGCGATAGCTATAAATATGTACGCAAACATCATGATCATATCAAGGTTGCCCGCCAGTATGAGGAGCTTTATCGGGGGGTGTTAAGGGAGAAGGAGTATTAGCCTTATTGGGCTAATTAGCCCAATAAGGCTAATAACAATCAGGCTAACAAGCCCTATCAGCCCAATAACCTCAATAAAAAAAGTGAAGCCTAAAGCTTCACTTTTTTCTTTTTCCCATGACTCTCGTTACTCATTCGGTCAAGAGCAGTAACGACATAGACGTATTTTGTACTGCCGTCTTTATAATTAAGACGTAGCTTATTGCCGTAAGGCATTCCCACAATCTTTGACGGATCATCGAGATTAACTGGCTCACCGGCATAGAAACGATAAACGATATAACGATAAGGAGCATCCTTCCAGCCCTCTCCCTTTGGAGTCTTCCATGTGAGATAATAGTAGCCATCACTCTCCTGTCTTGCCTTCACCTTCTTTGGCTTCGATGGAGCCTCATCGTCAATGAAGGGCATCAAAGGCTGCAAAGCTGGATAACGCCAGTAGTTTGTGCGAAGGAGTGTACCATAGTTGCCTGGGTTATCAACCACCGACTTAGCATACCATAACACCGTTCCATTAACGTTCTGACACTGCTGATGCAGACGACGTTTCGCTGGAAGCTGATTTGAGTTAGGGTTCTGTGGATCAGCATACTTCACCGTACGAAGTACATCCTCACCAATATACAACGGACGATTGCCTGCATAGCGGTTCCACCATCCGATGAGTTCCTTATAGTCTGCCGCACGGTTGCCTATCTCCCAATAGAGCTGTGGCACACAATAGTCTATCCACCCATTGTTCACCCACTTAAGAACGTCGGCATAGAGGTCGTCATAGTTCTGCAGACCATTTGTACGACTACCATTCTTTGGGTCGTTCTTCTGATTTCGATAGATACCAAAAGGAGACACACCAAACTTCACCCAAGGCTTACGACGATGGATAGACTCACCCAACTGCTTGATGAAAAGGTCTACATTATTACGTCTCCAATCGTTGATATTGGTGAAACCACGTCTGTCACGTTGGAAGTAAGCTTGGTCTGGAATGGTCTGTCCTGCAGCAGGATAAGGATAGAAATAGTCATCAATATGCAAGCCATCAATATCATATCGACTCACGATATCGTCAACGACTGCACAGATATAATTGCGATTCTCTGGCAAAGCAGGGTTGAGGATATAAAGACCATCGTATGAGAAGACGCGATTTGGATTGGTTACTGCAACATGATTCGTTGCCAACTGTGTGGTATTCTTTGTCTTAGCACGATAAGGATTAATCCACGCATGGAGTTCCATACCACGATCGTGACACTCCGTAATCATCCATTGCAATGGGTCCCAATAAGGCGAAGGAGGTGTACCCTGACGCCCTGTAAGGAACTTACTCCATGGCTCATACTTACTTGGATAGAGCGCATCACACTCTGCACGCACCTGAAAGATGATAGCATTCACACCATCTCGCTGCAGTTCGTCCAACTGATAACGCAACGTACGCTGCATCTCCTCTGTACCAATACCTTGGAACTGTCCGTTCACACACTGAATCCACGCACCGCGGAACTCTCGTTTCTTAGCTGGCACTTGTCCATACACGGCATTTGCCGCCCCAATGAAAAGCACTGCGGCAATCAATAATCTCAATAGAGAATGAAGTTGTCTCATTATTATAATTTAGTTATATGCGAAAAAGGAACAAGAAGAACAGCACAACTGGCACAACTGGCCCCTCCCCCTTACCCCTCCCCCAAAGGGAGGGGAGTAGTATGCGTGATACCCTTATAGTTATTGGAAATAACTGTTAGGCTTTCCCAAGTTAATTTATTAGAATCCAGATTTTCATCATTTCCCAAGCAAATTAATTAGGATTAAGCTTTTCATCACTCCCAAGCAAACCGTTTCCAGCACTCCCCCTCTCCCTTCGGAGAGGGGGTTGGGGGGTGAGGTTTTACCTCCTCCCTGCCATCTTCCTAAACATCTGGCGGTGGAAACGGCGTTCAGCCTCTAACACGCGCAGCAACTTTGTAGCAGGAAGTACCTTTAGCATTTCCTTATGATAACGCTGTTCTATCTGTTTTAATTGTATTTCATAGGCGTCAGCCTGTTCAATCGTCTTAATTGCCTCGCGTTCTGATGATGGCCTTGCACTATAAATAGCACGTAACTTATCAAAATAGCCACGCTGTTTATCCCTCATCTCATCAAAGACAGGGAAGAGTCGTGCTGCCTCTTGCCCACTCAGTCCTGCCTCTTTAGTAATGAAGTTATGCGATTCTGCCTTGATTCTGTTAAAATCAAACTTCCCCTGTGCATGCAGCAAAGACACACTGAAGAAAACGCAAAGCAATAGGATTATTCTTTTGTATTTCATACTTCCTTCTCCTCTATTATTCTTCACTTGCTAAATAAGCATACATATCCGACTCGTCTATCATGAAGTAATCGGCTGCCTGATCGAAATCATCTTCTGATGAAGCCGATGTCTCGTGCGCTCCCTGCGCCAAATGACTGCTTGGCAAAGCATGTTTCCCTTGCCCTCCATCAAACTCATGATAAGCAAGGAAGCCTACCAACACAACCCCGATTGTCATCGCTGCTGCTGCCAATGGGCGGAGATAACGCAAAGTAGCACGACGTGGTTTTACTTCCACCACCGCCTCTTTCTGCTCTTCAGTTGGTATCTGAGCCATCACACGGGAAGACAATTCAGAGAAATAATTCTCTGGAACTGTGAAAGGCCGCTGCGTGCCGTATTCCTTTTGTAAGTGATTCGTTGATTCCATAAAGTTTTTTCTTTGATATAACTTAGACTGCAGAAAGGCTGAATGGTTTAATTATCAAGGTAAAATATTATTCATACCGCTTCACGTAGTCAGTAATCTTCTGTACAGCAATATGATAAGAGGCTTTCAGCGAACCCTCGCTTGTACCTAATATCTCGCTTATCTCGGAGTATTTCATCTCGTCATAATAACGAAGTGTGAACACCGTGCGCTGCACATCGGGCAAGGTTGCAATGGCTTCCTGCAACACTGCCTGACTCTTATCGCCATCGAAGTAGTCGTCTGCTAATAAACGATTGGCTACAGAGAGGTCGGTATCAGCACTGGAGAGTGCTGCTGTCTTTTGACGACGAAGGAAATCGAGCGACTCGTTGATAGCTATGCGATAGAGCCAAGTGGACAATTTAGCTTTCCCTTGAAAGGTCGGAAGACTCTTCCATGCTTTGAGAAACGTGTTTTGCAATACGTCGTCAGTATCCTCATGCGTAAGGACTATACTACGAATCTTCCAATACAGCGATTGGCTGTACTGGTCAACAATCATGGGGAAAACCTTCTGTCTTCCTTCGGAACTCGCCAACAGGCGAATCACTTCAGCTTCATCGAGGGGAGTCACTACTCTTCAAGAAAAGGCTTTTAATTGTCAAGAGCCGAACGGCGTCTTAACGGATAGATACCTTGCGAACTACATTACCCACCTTGACGATGTAGCATCCCTTCGGGAGGTTGAGCGTATAGTGCTTATCGTCACCATCAACCTTCACGCTCATCACGCGTACACCCGTCACATTATAGATTGCCAACTGTTCGTTCTCAGCACCAACCACATGCAATACGTTACCAACAACCGAGATTGAAATAGTCTGAACGTCTAAGTCAATCAAATCAATCGCTGCACGCGCCTGCACCGGTGCGGTGAAGCCTACAGAGAGCAGTAATGTGAAAAGAAAAGGAGTAAATATATTTTTTATCATAGACTATGCTTTTATGTTAGCTACAAAGATAACAAATTTAGGAATACATCTACTTATTTTATTGCATTAGTCTATTAAGATTTAATATTAATTAATACTATAATTCAGAATTCATAATTCACAATTCATAATTATGATTACTACTATAATTCAAAATTCACAATTCAGAATTCATAATTATGATTACTACTGCCTGCTATATTCATTGATGCAAGCAACTTGTTTACTCGTAAACCTGTCAACTCGTAAACTACTAATAAAGAACTACGAATTTCTCGAATGACACGAATTACATTGCAATAAGCATTAGCGTAATTAGTGAAATTCGTAGTCAGTAAAGGTACATATCATAAAGTTAACTACGAATTACGCGAATGACACGAATTATTTAACAATAGGGATTAGTGTAATTAGAGAAATTCGTAGTTCATATCATAAAGTTCAAAGCTCAAACCTCAATGTTCAAAGGTAAATGAGTTCAATACTCAATGTTCAAAGAATAAAATAATTCGTGTCATTCGCATAATTCGTAGTCCGTGTTTGAATTTCTTTTACTTTTTGGTTTAGTAGAGCGTGGGAAATAGGGTTAAAATATCATGGTTTCAGTACCTTCGTAAGTTTTTTGTTATCAGACAGTTGTGGGTGTATAGTTCAAAAGGTACTTAATAAGGGTTCAAAAGGGCGTTAGTAAGGGGCTTAAAGGGCATCTTTTGCAAGCCAAAAGGGCGTTAATTCAATCGCTATTAGACGTCTTTAATTTTAGAAGCGTGAGCTTATATTTACAAAACGGATGGTCAGAAACGAGCGTTCTGACCATCCGTTATTACATAAATCGTGCAATGACGGCTTTCCCTTTTAGGCTAAAAGGCTCATCAAGGAGTGCCGTATCGTGTCTGCGAACTGTCTTCCCTTCAATGCAACAATCTTCGAGGGCAAAGACAATCGTTCGACGGTTGTCCGTGAAGTCTGCATCCTCCATTATCCCCACCTCAACACTTATGCCGTGTCGTACGATGATATTAAAGTCTACAGCCCCCTGCGTATTCTCCGAACTGACTTTCTTGTCACCCTCAAACTCATACAAAGCATTGTGTGACAAAGCGATACGTCGCCCTTCTTTTATCAGCGTTATCTCTCCTTCCAAAGGTAGGATATAACGTGTGAAACCCGAAAAATCAGAGAAATCGCTCTGTACATCATCGATAATAGCCGACGAGATACGCACATCAAATTGCCGTGCTGACAAGTCGCCATCAGCAGGTGAGATAAAAATCTGACGTGTGACACCACCCTTCCATGTGGTAGTCTTGTAGGATGATTGTGAGAGTATGATCATAAAAATAAAAACACAACAACAGGCCCCTCCCCCAACCCCTCCCCCAAAGGGAGGGGAGTAGAATGCGTGATACCCCTATTAGTTAGGAAATTTCTTTCTGCTATTCATGAAGGTATGCATGATAGCCCTTATTACTTAGGAAATGTTTTTCTGCTATTCATAAGCAAGTTGTTCCCAGTACTTCCCATCTGTCAGTAAAGATTAGTTCACTGAAGAATCGCATACCCTATTATTGGGGTATCTCGCATTTCACTCCCCTCCCTATGGGGGAGGGGCAAGGGGGAGGGGCCAGTCGGTCAATCGGTCAGTTGGCCAGTCGGCCGGTCGGCCAGTTGTGATTGGCTTTTCTACTTCTTCACAACCTTCACAGTCTTGTAAACCTTACCATTCTTAAGCACCTGAACGAGGTACATACCCTTTGCGCCAGTGATAGCTACGTTAACGACCTGACCCTGTGCAGCCTCAAAGCTATTGCTCTGGAGGAGTGCGCCAGTAGTACCGAGCACGTTGATTGTGTAGCGACCATTGTCAGCAAAGCGCATGTTTACGCTCTCAACGAATGGGTTAGGATAAACAGAGAAGCCAAGCTGAGCATCAACTGCATCGATAGCGTTAGCCTCAGAGGTAATCTCAACGATCTCCTCTACAGTCTTCTCAGCCTCGCCCCAACCGTTCTTCAGCTTCAAGGTTACATTCTTCTTACCAGGAGCAGCATAGGTAACGACAGCTGTCTTATCTGTAGATGAAGAGATAACACCATCGCCCAAAGTCCAAGTAGGAACAGTCTTAATCTCATATGTACCGACAACACCAGGGAAGCCTAATACATCGTTGTTTGGCTTTTGGTCAACGTAAGAAGCACTTGATGTATTCTCGCCACCACTACCAGCAACAACGACAACAGAACCATCAAAAGCACTACCTGCGCTACCGAGGTTCTTAAACTTCATACCATTAGCCTCCTCGAATGTGAAGTAAGCCTTCAAGTCAGTAGGAACCTGACCTTCCTTATAGCCCTTCATAGCCTGCAATACCTCATCGTCAGAGAGTGGCTTGCTCCATACCTGAACCTCATCAATGATACCATTGAATCCGCTCTTGTAAACACCACCACCACCGATGAAGATGTCAGCTACCTTGTTAGCATCGATACGTGGATCGCTCTGTGCAACATCCTCACGACGCTTAGAGTTTGCAAAGCTGTGGTCAGCCACCTTACGACCATTGAAGTAAATCTTCTGCATATTGCCTTCATCCTGTGTTACGACGATGTGGTTCCATACACCAGGAGTAACGTTGTAACCAGTAGACATCACATCCTCGTAAGGATTGTCGTGAGCTGTCCAACCCATAGTGTTGAACGAAACCTCATTCGCTTCATGCTTCGTTCTATGACCCTGCCACTGTGGACGGATAGTTACCCAAAGGTCACCCCAGTTGTTATGTGGCCACTTGTCATGGATAGAGTTCTTATTGATAAGGTTTGTACCCTGACTATCATGGCTGAACTTGTCTGCCTTGAACCAGAGAGCATATGAATAAGACTTACCCTGCTGAACATCACCAGGGATACGGAACATCTTAGGGTCGGTAATCTCAAGACCACGTGACGCCTTACCCTCACCGAGACGACCCTCGTAAGTGTAAGTTACGTTCTGACCGGTCTTCTCCATTGTCTTGTCAGCAGTGATATCAGTAATCTGAGGAACAGCACCTGTAGCCTCTGGCGTAACCTTTACCTTACCACGGATGACGCTTTCCTTACCGTTGCTATCCATAACAACGAGGTCGTATGTACCCTCTGTTGGAACAGCAAACTTTGCACTTGTACCGCTTTCGCCCTGAACAACAACAGCACCAGTAACCGCATTCTTCAACTTCCATGACTGAGCAGCAGGAACCATGTCATCAAGATACTTGAGTGTGAACTCCTCGTTTGGCTTGATAACTGGACGGTCAGCAACGACATCGCTCAATGGCTGGTCGTAAGCCACAGTCTGATAGTCTGACCAAACAATCTCAGAACCCTTCTTACCATCAGGAGATACGGCACGTACACCGAAACGGCAGTCGCGCTTGTCGGCACCTGATACCATTGGCGCATCAACAACATAGGCAGCCCATGAAGTAGTAGCGGTAAGCAACTGCTGTGGCTGATCCTTCTGTTGGAAGTAGATTTCATAATACCATGTACCTACCTCGTCGTTATAAGTCTTTTCCCAACCTGATTCTTCCTTAGAAGCATACTGCATCTTGAAGTCACAAGCGTTGTAACGACCACGGAGAATCTCAACCTTCTTGATTGTTGGAGTGGCTGTAGCAAAGTCTTTTGCATTGTCGCGGAGTGCCATCTCACCAACACGCAACTCATAATTGGCAGGAGTATTCTCAACAACAAGTCCCATCATCGCTACCTTATCACCAGCAGCCAAACCTAAGTCTGAAGCCTTTACGCTGAAAGTCTTCCACTCGCCTACTGCCTCAACAGCTGGCAATGCCACCTCCTTGTACTCGGTGACGTGGTCCTTCAAGGCTACAAAAAACTTAGCATGTGTGTCCTTGTCGGCGATAGTCTTATAGGTAACAGAGAACTCATAGTCTGGCTTTACCTCAAGCATTGTCTTAAAGAGTTTCACACGTGAGAATGCTGTCTGCCCAGAGATAGCCAAACATGAACCACCCCAGTAAGCATCATCGAAGGTAAGTTCTGCCTTTGCAAGGCTATTGATATTACCTGTGTTTACCTGATCAGCACCATCAGTAATCCACCAACGCCATGTTGGCATGTAATCCTGCGTATTGAGGTTATACCACTTGTGGTTGAAGGTAACCTTACCATCCTTGCGGAAGCTCAAACCATTACCAAGGTTAAAGCGTGAAACGAATGGAACCTGCTGGATAGTAGACTTCGCTGTGAGGAAGGTAGCAAGTCCGTGGAAGCTCTTTAAGCTTGCATTAGCCAAATTGCAATCTGTATTGATGGCTGGTAACAGTCCTGGATTGTTATATCCACCACTAAACATAAGCTCCTGCTTCTTCAGATAAGTCTTCTGGATAGCAATGTCAGATGTACCATTGTCGGTAGCACTTTGGTGGATAAGACTCTGCTTGTGAGCGCCCCAGAAACCGATAGAGATATCGTTGTCTAACAATGCACTCCAACTTGCCTGACGCAAGCCACGACCTTGAATGTCAAAGCCTGCATAATAATCGAAGCTGCTACGACCCAAACGCTTAGCTGTACTTACAGAGCCACTCAAATGACTTGGACCCCAGTTGTAGTTAGCAAAGAGCATATCGGTAGCAATGTTATCCTTATCACCAAAGATCTTTTGGTTATGATAACCCAAACCACCATCAAAGTGAATCTGACCATCATCACTTGTACCGTCATACCAGTGTACTTCAAACTTCCAGTTGAGCTTCTCTGCTTCCTTATGACAGGCAACAAAGAACTCTGATAACTGTGTCATAACAGAAGAGCTGGTACGGAACTCAGAGTTAAAACCAATACCATTGATACCATAGTACTTCATCATACGAACCAATGGCTCTGCATACAAATACTTATCGCCACTCTTCTGAGTAAGTCTGAACAATACTCTACTATAGACATCACTTCTCCAAGAAGTCAAGTAAACTGAATTTCCAAAAGGAATAGACATCAAAGTACCTACGCTAACACCGTTCTTATGAGCAACGTCAGTCAGACCTGCGGTAGAACGAATCCATGGTGAAGTCCAGTTTCCGTGGATGTCAATATATGACCACAGACTAAAGTTATCGCCCTCAAAGCAATAACGAGGGAGCGCCTTCCACTGAGCGGTAGGGTCGTCAAGCGGTGTCCACAGACACATCTTACGATCGCGCTTCACATTTGATTGAACCTGATAGTCGCCATCCTTTATACGCTCGAGTGGACGAACACGTGAGATAAAGAACTGGTCGTCAATCTCGCTGACGCCCTGTGGCTGCTTCATCTCGCCTTTCAACCACGCTTCAAGGTAGTTAGGCAGGTTCTCAAACTTAGCATCCTGGATGTCCAATGGGTGTGTCGGCGTACGCTGTGCACTCACAGTGAGGCAGCTTGCCAATGCCAAGGATGCAAATAAAGTAATCCTTTTCATGAATAATAAATGTTTAGTTTATAAATAATTTTAGGTTTATACAGCTATAAGCATATAACTATATAAGGTTTGTCTCTGTTTAGCAATTATGCTATTTATTTATGCTTTCGGGTTTAAAGATTAAATGTTCTTAATAGATAAAAGGATAAAACAAAAAGTGCCAGAAGGAGATTAGCTCCTTCCAGCACTTAAAGAATTATTTACTTACAGATAAACTTAACTGTACGGAGGGTCTTACCGTCCTTCTTGACATTCACAACGTAAACGCCCTGAGCACCAAGATGGAGACGTACAGACTCTGCACCATTGACAGAAACAGCCTTGCTTGCTACCATCTGACCATTGGTAGAGAATACCTGAACGAGGTAGTTACCTGGTGTCTCTACGTCGAAGAGGACATCACGATCGATAGCGTAAACCTTCATGTCAGCAGCCTCAGTGCCGTTGATACCTGTTGGATCAGCCTTCACCTTGATTACCTGGAAGGTACGAGTGTCAGAACCGTGTGCGTTCTTCAATGTCAATGTAACCTCATAGTCACCTGCCTTAGCATACTTCAACTTAGCAGTACCAGCCATATCAGTACCATCCTGTGAAACGATAGTAGCCTTCTTAGCTGTCCACTCTGCTGTAGTCTTCACCTGGAATGTACCAGAAACGAATGCGCTACCTGCGTCGTAAGTTGGAGCATCTGGAACAAGCGTTGTAACGCCTTCACCCTCACCAGCTTTCAACTCACCGTGAGCCAACTTAGCATTGCCCACCTTGCTTGTGAAGTAGTGACTTGCATCAGCGTCAGCCTCGAAGTCCCAGTAAGCCTTCAAACCAGCCTCATTAGCATCGGTAGACATCATTGTGTGAGCAGCCTCTGCTGCTGTGAGCGCCTTGTTGAAGAACTTAACATCGTCAACAGTACCATTAATAGCAGCTGCTCCGGCACGACCAAGACTGATACCGAGGACATTATTATCCCACCAAGCATTGTTAGCAAAGCCATCTGGATTAATACCATCGCCCTTATGACCATCGTACTCCCAGTTATGAGCCTTAGCAGCCTTACCATTGATATAAACCATCGGTTTGGTTGTAGTACCATTACCCTCCATAGCTAATACAAAGTGTGTCCAAGCACCCGGAACGAAGTCAACCTCCCAACGCTGCTTGTACTCCTTAGCACCACCAGCATTCTTCTCACGGAGTGTCACTTCATAAACACCTGTGTTAGGATCGTATGTAGTCCACATTGTACCCCAGTTATTCTGTGGCCAACCTGTACCTGGGTCACGCATATCGATAATCTGAGTACCACCAGTGAAGCCATTGAACTTAACCCAGAATGCGAGTGACCATGCCATATTGTTTTTGCTTGTACTGTTGAAACCGAGCTCAGAAACCTTAACGCCTACTGGCTTCTCGAGAGTCTTGATACCTCTTGAACCAGAACCGTCAGCCTTCTTACCCTCGTACTTCATTGTTACTTCGCTGTTAGCAACAACCTCGATAGAAGTCTCGCTGTTGTTAGCTGTGAGCTTGTTGATATGAGGAACAGCACCTACTGCATCAGAAGTAATCTGAATGTAGTTTGCGTATCTTACTTCCTTATTAACGCGTGCACCATTCTCATTAACTGCACCTGTAAGAACGAGATCGTAGAAGCCTGTCTGGCTCAAACCATTCTCAACCTTGATTTCATTAGCATTGTTGCTGCTTGCAACAGTTGTGCCATTGTGCTCAATCTTCCAGTTACCAGCCTCGTGACGTGGGTCAACATAAGCGATAGTGAAAGCCTCGTTTGGTTTGATAACAGACTTGTCTGCCTTGATTTCGTCGCTATATTCGTAGCTATTGAAGATTTCGTGATCCTCGCCCCAAGCGATAGCACTCTCCTTCTTCATATCGAGAGATACTGCAGATACACCAAACTTCACCTTGCCCTGACCCTTAAGGTCTACAGGAACAGAATAGAACATACCTGCCCATGAGGTGGTTACACCCATGAGGATTGGGTCCTTACCCTCCTGCTTAGCCCAGAGCTTGAAGAGAGAAGTCTTCACGTCTGTGTTGTAGCAAGGCTCGCCCTGACCCTTAGTGTTAGGCATGTTGAAGATAATCTTAGCGTCAACGCCATTCTTTGCAGCGTGTAACAAGGTTGTCTTTACATCGATTGGCTGTGCTGGAGCATCGAAGCTACCACGAACGATTGAGAACTCACCGAGGTAGAGATTCAAGTCGGCAGCATTCTCCATCTTGAGCGCAACGAGTGCAAGTGTCTTACCGTTCAAGTCACCACCAACAGTGATAGTCTTCTCAACCCACTTATCCTCATCAGCCTCATCAGCAGTTGTCAATACTGGATAAGCTTTCTCTGCGTTTACATTATCTTCTGTAGCGAATACCAAAGAAGCATCAGCCTTACCACCCTTAACCTTATAACGGAAGGTGATAACGTCGCCTGTCTTCAAAGCATACTTTGTCTTGAAGAGGTGGAGATACTCCTTAGGAGTAGAACCATGTACACGAACAGTAGAACCACCCATGTAAGCATCGTCCCATACGAACTCTGCATCAAGACCAGTTGCAGGAACATCAGCTGCAGTACGACCGAGCAACTTGCTTGCAAACCACCAACGCCATGTTGGCAAGTAGTCCTGTACACCTACGTTAGCCCATGGACGATCGTTCTTACGTACACCACCATAGTTGAAGAACTTACCGTTACCGAGGTTGAAGTAAGTAATCAATGGCTCCTGTGTCAAGTCCCAAGACATAGAACTACGTGCGGTCATCATCGCTGACATACCAGCGAAGTCTGTGTTATCAGCATTGTAGTTCAAGCTGTTATTGATTTGGAGAGAGTTAACCGGATTACGTGAACCGCTTGAGAACCAACGCTCAGTACGCAACATATAAGTGCGCTGCTGTGTCTCTGGGTCACTACCCTTCTCACCACGACTCTCGAAGAACATGTTCTGTGAGTGAGCACCCCAAAGACCGATAGAGATTGGATAATTCTTCAACAAAGTCCAACGTGAACCTGTACGTGGCTCACCACCCTGCATGTTGATACCAGCATAGATGTCTAATGGGTTACGCTCAATCTCTTCAGCCATCTCAACTGTATTCTGCAACAATGTTGATGAGTTCCAGTTATAGTTGAAGAAGAGGTTGGCAGCCTCGCTGCCTTTTGCACCAAATATGCTCTTGTTATATTCATTCAAACCATGGTCAAAAGAGATACGTCCCTTATCATTGGTACCATCATACCATATATTCTCATAGATTGGGTTGGTTGGTCTGATTGCTTTGTTAAGATCCACATGAAAATCTCTTAGTTTTCTTGTTATACGACCACCACCAAAATACTCTGAATACTCAGAGTTGTAGCCAAGACCATCATAACCAAAGTAATTCATGTAAGCAGCTGCCTTCTGCACATCTGTTGTAGCAAGTTGTTCTAAAGCACTACTCCACGCACCAGACAATCCACCATATGGAATACCAGCAACAGAAGATACAGGCACACCATTCTTATGTGCTGCGTCCAACAATGCTGCAGGAATACGACCTAAGCCACAGTTCCAGTCGCCCCAGTGTGTAACGTATGGCCACATTGAGAACACCTCAGAGTCGAAGACGCCATCAGGGAGAGCGTTCTTACTTGGCACGTTCCATGGCAACCAAGCAAGGAGCTTCTTGTCGTTCGTATCTGTAAGGTCTGTACGAACCTGTGTGTCCGTATAACGGAAACGCTGCTTTGGTTTTACACGAGAGATGAAGAAGTTATCATCATCATTGATTTTAGGGTTCGACTTTGACCAGCTCTGCAGTTTACCTGGGAACTGCTGAGACTCAAAGCCCCACTGAATGTAGTTGCTCTTAAGTTCCTGTGCCATCAAGGTTGATGGAATTAGGCAGCAACCAAAAAGAAGTAAATTAATTCTTCTCATAATTGATTTGGGTTTTAATGTTATTGAATAATTATAAATCTTATTACCGTTTAGATCTGCCTCCACTCGTTAGGAGAACAGACGTTGTCCGAGAACTGTATCCTTCGTTGGTACCGCTTAGTAGACTTTACCTGTCTTTCGATAGCTTTATAGGTGTCAACTGTGCCTCACGTCTCTCATTTCCAATCGTCGTATTCATGCTTAGCACATCGTGTGCGAAGGCTTAACACCACTTGTGCGGATGCTCCGCACCATTAAAAAAGATGTTGAAGGAACATTCCGCTGTTCATAAGACGAGGGATGCACTACCCTAACAAAAGCCACGTTTTGTCGGACATTTTTATTATCAGAAAGCTTACCTACCAAACAAAACAAGGCTACCCGACTCGATAGAATCAAGTCAGATAACCTCATTTTATATCACCTATTACTTAATCGTAATCTTTTGTGTACGGATAACATTGTTGTTCTGCATCTTAACGAGGTAAACACCTGCTGGCAACTCATTTGTATTGAAAGACTTTGGATTAACCAAACTCTTTACAGTCTGACCGTCAGTAGAGAATACCCATGCACGTTCAACATTCTCGAATACTACCTTACCACTAACAACAGTAAGCTGTGAAGCACCACCTACGTTAGCAGATATGATATTAGTAGAACCACCCTCGAGCAACTCTGGCTCGTCAGCAACACCCTTATCATGGGTGTCAGCCTTAGCACCACGAGCAGCATTAGAACCAGTGATAGTCACCTTGAAGTCGATAGCAAAGCCCTTATTGAACTTACCAGTTGGTGTCAAACCGCCCTGGAACCATGCGTCACAGAAGACAAGGCGGAGACGGCTCTGACCCGGCTTAGCATCTTCAGGAACCTTGAAGGTGTACTCATTCAACTGCTGTACCTGTGCAGGAACGCCCTTACGAACCTGACCAAAGAATACAACACACTCACCCTCGTTAGGATTCTCAGAGAGATTCTCTGGGTTGAACTGCTTGTCGCCATTGAAATCCATCCAAGCCTTACCCATACAATAGCGGAGGTCGTCATTGCTCTGGTCCTTGATCTGAGTTGCCTCATAGCCCTTAATCTTCACTTTCACTGTCGCACCCTGTGCCACTTCGAGTTCCTGATTGGTAGCATCAACATAGTTGGTCTCGTTTCCTGCAGGACCGTTAGCAGTGTAGTCGATATTCTTTGTACCGCCCTCTGTCTGGAACTTCTGAACATAACGAATCTTACGAGCTGTTTCTGCACCAGCAGCAGCATTGTCGAGTTCAACTGTTCCGTAGCCCTCTTCCTGTGCCTCTGGGAGTTCAGACTGCTGAGCACGTGGCACAGCAATCCACTGTGTCTTTGAGTAGGTCTTAAGGTCAGTACTTACTGAGCGAACACCGATGAAAGGTTTGTCGTCAACACTTGTGAACTGGATGTTAGGAACGAGTGTAGCCCACTGTGATGTACGACCTACCTCAGACACCTTACCATTCTCACCGTTCTTATAGAGAATCTCGAAGTGGTCGATATTTGCCTCATCGTTATAAACGGTTGGATTCTGTCCTGGGTCCTTATCAATTCCCCATACCGCCTTAACAGAAAGAGAATTCTTTGTTTCCTCCTTCACCTGAACGGTCAAATCCTTCACGTTAGCTGGTGTTGCTGTCACGTCGTCGTTGAGTTCGACTTTACCAACAAGTACATTATAGTCAGCATCTGAATCCTTCACACGCAGACCGATACGCTCAATCTTCTGACCAGCAGTAATATCATTCAACTCAACCTTCTTCTCTGTCCAGTTTGCGTTCTCGGTGTTACCCAAAGCATAAGCCTTCCAAGCACCATTCACACGTACGATGAGAGAAAGTTTTGAGTCGTTATTGCCTTCTTTGCCAGTCTTGATAGCTACCTTAGCAACTACCTTACCCTTAGAAGGAATGAGGTTAGTCTTGAAGAGAACAACGTCTGTAGCAGTCGCATTGTTGACACCCTTCAAGCGAAGTGCTGCACCACCAGTGTAAGCATCCTCATTGGTGAATGAAGGCTGTACGTCTGTGCTGGCTACTTCAGTCTCTGGCTTAACAACCATCCAACGATAAGTAGGCACGACATCTTGGCTACTCATGTTATACCATGAGCCTGCAGTCTTCTTACCCTTATAGTTATAGCGTTCGCCATTACCTGTGTTGAAGTGGGTAGCGAAAGGAAGGTTGCCTGAGATAGCTGTGCGCTCTGGAATCCAAGAAGCAAGACCAGCGAACCGTGCCAAAGGAGGTGTGGTACCCTGTGCCTCAACATTATTACCCCTATTGCTAATCTCTGGACGATACAAAGGATTACGGTTGCCACCAGAGAAAGCACGCTCAAGATACTCCTGATAGTTAGACATACGAGACATAGCGTCGCCACCAGTGTTATAACTCCAGAAACGACTCTCTGCATGCTCACCCCACAGACAAATACCACAACGCTTAGCATCTTGGTTGTTAAGACTGTTCCATCGTCTGTCCATGCTTACAATCCATACACCAGCGTATAAACCATCGGCTGAACCCATAGTGCGTTCTGCCTCTTTTACAGAACTGCCCATGTTCCAACTGAAGTCGCTGTTGTCATAATTCAACATCACCTCACAGATACGATTGTCCTTATCTTGACCCCACATATATCTTGAGCTATATGATGTCAGACTTGAGCTCGTCGTATAATACATAATCTTGAAGTCGTTAAAACCTTCAGACTTCGCAATCTTATAGAGTTCCTTATGGAAGGCTATGTTATCTGCATCTTGATACTTGTTAGTGCTTTCCCAGTTATAGTTGATACCATCGAAACCGAGGAAGCGCATACAGTTGATGATAGGATGCGTATAGCGGAAGCTACCATCGCTATTACGAGTCATGATAAAGCTTGCCCAACTGTTAGCAGCTCCACCCGTTGTATGATCGAAGAACTTAATACCAGCGAAGATGCTTGTACCATTGCGGTGAGCAGCATCAGCCCATGAACCTGGTGCTTGGAAAAGTCCGTAGTTCCAGGCACCAAACAGGTTGGTATAGTTCCACATTGAGAAGTTATCGTTAGCAAATGTCTTTGAAGGATAGCCACCGAGGTTCTTTCCAGCACCACCAGGGATATTCATAAAGAGGTTACGATTCTCGTAAGTATCTTGGAGAAGACGGTCAGCACGTGACTCAATAGCACGCTTTCTGACGTGTGAGCGGATAAACTCTACCTCGTCTTTGATGCCCCATGCAGTAAGGTCGGCATCAGTAGGATATTTCTTGCCGTTATCAAGAAGTTCTGCAAAATGCTCAAGAAGGGTCTGATCGCCCAACTTTGACAGGTCGAACACCTGTGTTGAAGCTGTTGAAGAATATGTTTGTGCAGTCACACCGACAGGAGCCATAGCCATCATAGCTGCGATGATCCATGCACTAAGAGTAGATTTTTTATTCATATGATTTAGGTTTTGTAATTAGTACTTGATAGATTTATATCCCAGTAGAGTGACGTTTATACCACCCTACTGGGCTATTGTTTCAATTCAGAGTTTCATTTAGAAGTTTGAAGTGGTCTTATCCCAGAAGAGACGAGTTGCCATCTTGTCTGGACCGCCCAATGCAGGGATACCTGTGTTGTCAACATCCTGCTTTGTTGCGATGTCGCTTGTGCCAGGGAATGGCAGACGACGCATGATATCACCAGGAACTAAACTACCATCAGCCTCATCGATGTTCAATACTGGCAACATACGTGGGAAGCCTGTACGACGGAGGTCAACCCATGCCTCGAAGCCATTAGGATAAGTAGCGAGGTACTTCTGAGTGATAATCTTCTCGAGTTTTGTCTCTTGTGAGTCGCTATCGTTCCACTTTACACCAACATGGATTGGTGAAGCAGCGTCTGGAGTATCACCAGTTGGATCCTTATAAACATAAGCTACTGGGTTCTCCTGTGCCATGTAGGTGTCAATCCAAGAGTCATACCAGTTTACATTCTGCTGTCCGTTAGGACTCTCACCGTCCATAGACTTCATCTCAGGATCCTCACAGTTACCATGACGGATACCCTCCTCATAGAAGTGCTGAGCCGAACCACCCATGTTCCAACCACGGAGTGCACCCTCTGCACGGAGGAAGCAAACCTCAGCATACTTCATCAAATAAAGTGGTGCAGAGTTGAAGTACTGCTCGTTCAGCTTACTGAATGCGATGTACTGGTTCTCATCATATCCCTGACCTTCACCTGGATGTGTACCGGTACGGATACCACAGATACGGCTGTCAGCAGGTGTTGTCTCGCCTGTCTTATTGTTCTTAATAACGTTATCATTCTTCTTAAAGAGATATTTCAACCAAGGGTGATTGAAGGTCTTCAATGTGATTTCCATTGTTGCACTCATACGAGCATCACCCCAACTCTCAACGCCTGGCAATGGATTACTAAAGCCCATCACACCTGGACGGATTGAAACGCTCTGTGCCTCGTTCTCAATAACGCCATCAGCAACAGCCTCTTCAGCCAATTTCTGTGCACGAACAGGGTCGCTCTTTACCATGTGCATAGCGATACGCAACTTCAATGAGTTGGCATAACGTGCCCATGCCTTCAACGTTCCGTCAGCAGCACCACCATCGGTCATGACAACGAAACGGTCAACAAACGCACTCTTAATCTTCTGCTTGTAGGCAGCTGGCTTCTGATCGAAGTAGTGGAAACAAGCAATGGCAGTGTCGAGGTTGGCAACAGCATCGTTGTAGACATCCTCTACCTTGTTATAAGTATAAGGACCTACCTGCAAGTTAGTCTTCAACTCACGGTAAGGCATTGGACCATAAACGTCAGCTACCTCAACAGCTTGCTGGTTGAAGAGGGTCAAATAAGCTGCCTTCAACTCTGGAACAGCATTTACCTTCTCATTATTCAAGATAGGTACAAGTGAGGTTTTCATCTCTGTGAATGAACCCCATGCACCACCATAGCACTTCTGGTCGATAGCATATGACGATGCCAAACGAATCTTTGAATACTGGAAGAAAGTATGAGGAACAACCGTGTACTCAGCATAGTTGTCAACACCGAGAGAATACTGATACTGATAAGCGTGTGGACCAGGGTTCTCACCATTCTTACCACCACGCATAGAGAACTGTCCACCAACACCAGCATCGAGCAAGTCTTGCATTGCATTGAGTGCCTCATCTGCTGCTGCAGCGTCTGTAGCCTGACGGAAAGGAATCTTATCCACGTCACCACGGCTTGTCACCTTCTCAACATTCTTGGTTGTTGAGTTGAACTCATCACCAGGGTTGTCATAGTCAAGGCATGACTGTAGACCCAGTGTTGGCAATGCCATCGCCATGAGTACAATTATATGTTTACTTTTCATTGTTGTTTATCTTTTGAATATTATTGTATTGTTTAAGCTTATTCGGAGCTAAAGATGTGTAGTAACGGTTTTGTTACGTGGGGAGCAAGACGTCAAACATTATATTTGTTTCTCACTCCCTTTCACGCTCTTCACTCCTTTCTCACTCCTTTTCTCTTAGAAGTTAGCCTTCAATGAGAAACCGAATGAACGTGAAGATGGCATATTGAAGCTCTCAAATGCGCCGAGACCATTCTGTGTAGACAGAGATACGTCTGGGTCTGTTGGTGCATCTTTATAGATGAAGAACAGGTTACGAGCGATGAATGAGAGGGTCAAGTTACGGTTCTGACCGAAGAGGTCACGGAAGGTGTAACCCAATGAAAGCTCACGAAGACGGAAGTTTGTTCCGTTGTAGAGATAGGTTGATGGGTTGCTTGATGCGCCCAATGCCTGATAATATGACTGGATAGGAACGATGCGTCCGCTACCATCATTGAGCTCCATACCTGGTACGTTACCATAGTTGGTTGCAACGATGTTGTTACGCTCTGCGCTGAGACGAGCTGCCTCTGTACGCTCTGAAGCACCGATATAGTCAAGATATGACTCTGTCAATGAGAGTACCTTACCACCGATACGACCGTTGATGAGGAATGAAAGCTGGAACTCCTTATAGTTAAAGGTATTGGTCCAACCCATCTGCCACTTAGAGTTCATGTTACCGAGGAAGCGGTCGTTTGAACCTGTCTTGTCGAATGTTGGCTCACCCTTAGCTGTCAATACGATATGACCATTTGCATCGCGCATGAAGTCGCCTGCATAGATGTCACCAATAGCACCACCCTTTTGGTAGATTACCTTTGCCTCACCTACAGTCTGCTGATACTTACGTGATGTTCCGTCCTTATCATAACCTGTCTCAAGAATCTTGTTGTCGTTGTATGAGAGGTTATAAGAGGTACGCCAACGGAGGTCCTTACCGAACTTGAAGTCGTAGCCAATGGTTGTCTCGAAACCAGTGTTACGTACCTTTGCTGAGTTCAGCAACTCGGTGTTACCACCTAATGAGCCAAGCTCCATGTAGAGGTGACGAACGATAGTGTTATAGAAGGTGAAGTCGAAGCTCAAACGGTTGTTCAAGAACAATGACTCGATACCTGTCTCAAATGAACCTGTCTCCTCTGGTACTGGTGAGAAGTCGAGCAACTTGTTACCTGACAATGCACCTGTCTGGAGGTTACGGCTCATCGCACCGTATGCCTTATTAGGGATAGAGTTACCTACTGATGAGTAAGAAACACGATATTTCAAGAAGTTAAACCAATCTGGCAACTTCACTAACTGACTTACGATAGCATTGGCACCAACACCGAAGTAACCGTAGTTATCGGTATCAATCTTACCCAACTCCTTGAAGTAACGGAATGGACGATACCAGTCGCGACGATAAGAAGCATCGAAGTAAACGGTTTCTTTCCAACCTAACTGTGCTGTGAAGAGGTATGAGCGGTCCCAGTTTGAACTCTTTGAAGTGCTTGTTACGCCATAGCCACCTGCGCTGGTCTCGAAGTAGTTAACCATTGTTGGGAGCTTACGCATAAGACGGTCGTAGTAAGTTGCAACAGCGTCTGTACCCTTTGACTCACCCTTGATAGTATGACCTACATAACCTGCTGTTGCTGATACTGAGTAGTCACCGAAGGTCTTGTTATATGACAAGAGGTAGTCGGTATAGAACTCTGTTGTCTTCTCGTCTGAATCCCAAAGACGACCGTAGTCTTCCATAGATGCAGGGAGGAAGGTAGTAGCAAAGCGAGTTGCATGATTCTTGAAACGAATCTGGCTGTAGTTGACACGTGCTTGGAAAGTCAAACCATCATAGATGTCAACATTTGCTTGCAAGGTACCAAAGAGGCGGCTCTCCTTCTGCTGACTGTTACCCGAATTGATCAACCAATATGGGTTGTTGTTAGGATGAGAGAGGTATGCCCACTCCTGCTGTGGACCAGTCAGAGTTGTGCGCTGACCAGCTGCCCAAGCAAAGTTTGAACCATTGAGCTTGTAATATGAACCTGGATTTGACAACCACTTACCCTCAGCATTCATGTAATGGTCACGATAGTAATCCATATCAATGTTCTGAGGTGCGGTATAGAGATGGTAGAGAGGGTTACCCACCGTACCACCACCAGGACGATTCTTTGTCTTTGACTCTGTATAGTTCATCGATGCATCAATATGCAAACGCTTGAAGAAGTTATAAGTCTGACGGAAGCTGATAGAGTTACGGTTGTATGAGTTGTTACGCATCATACCTGTTGCATGGCTGTTTGCCACTGACACATAGGTACGTGCTATATCTGTACCACCAGAAAGTGAGATTGAGTTATTTGTTGTAACACCCGTACGGAAGAAGTTGTCTACATCGTTACCTGCACGGTTGCGAAGATAAACATTATGACGACGTGCCATGATTGGATTGCCACTTGCGTCTGTACCAATCTGCTCCTCTGGATAACCTACCCAACGCTCGTCTAATGGAGTGCGTACTACGAGGTCGTTATCTGCACGGTCTGCGAGCTTACCGCCCCAGTTGTTCAATGACAATGCACCTGTTGTCTTGTCATAAGCTGCACCATAAGTCTTCTGAATCTTTGGTGTCAACAATGGAGAATCGAAAGTGATGTTTGAGGTTACGTTAATATCAACCTTACCCTCACGACCACGCTTGGTGGTAATCATCACAACACCATTGGCAGCACGTGAACCGTAAAGCGCAGCAGCGTTAGCACCCTTGAGGACATTGATTGACTCGATATCGTCTGGGTTGATCAATGACAATGGGTCAGAACCCTCAGAAGTTCCAGTTGAGCCGAAACCCTCTGCGCCCATACCCTGCTGACCACGAATACCATTACTCATTGGTACACCGTCAACAACGATGAGTGGAGAACTGTTACCGAGGATAGAACGGTTACCACGAAGAACAATCTTTGAAGCACCACCAGCACCACCAGCACTTGGCGTAATAGTGATACCAGCTACCTTACCTTCGAGTGAGTTAGCTGCATTAGGATCCTGCACCTTCATGAGGTCCTCTGCCTTCACCTGCTGCGTTGCATAGGTGAGAGACTTTTCCTTACGCATAATACCCATGGCGGTAACAACAACTTCGTTCATGGTGTTTGCCTCTTCCTTCAATGTCACGTCGATTGTACCCTTACCACCAACAGGGATGGTCTGTGCAGCATAACCGATGTAAGAGAAGACGAGCTTCGCGTTTGCAGTGGTATTGAGGGTATAGTTACCATCAATATCCGTTACTGTGCCATTAGTGGTACCCTCAACGAGGACGGTAGCACCAATGAGCGGTTCACCGGTTGAGTCAACGACACGACCGGTCACTTTGTGATTACCATTCTGCTGTACTGCCTGTACTGCAGTGCTGGTGTTTGTACCCGCGTAGACACCTGTTGGTGCCAATGCTAATGATAGAGCAAAGGCAGCCGAGAAGTACAGATGCTTCTGCTTTGATTCTTTAAAGATTCTCATCAGGTTTAGGTTTTAAACTTTTATTTATTTATTTTCCTAATTTTGTTGCAATTGATTTTAGGTATTGTCAATATTCCATCTTGTTACACCTTTTATATAGTAAGGCATAGGTTATTTGGGACTTCTTGTTCGCTTTACTTAGGTTTTTAGGCTATAACTGTCTTGCTGTGGTCGAAGGCTTCACATCCCTCTTTCCACAACTCGTTAACAAACAGTCATTTACACCTTTCTTCGTATTCCTTCTTTAAGATTGGTCTAATGACACCTATACTCCAAACAACTCAAATGCTAATAATACTTATGTTAACTTTAATATTTAACATTTATAAACAGTTAGTGGACAAGTGAACGAGTAGACGAGTTGCTTACGAAAAAGACAGAGTAACATAGTAAGTGGACAAGTGAACGAGTAGACGGGTGAACGAGTTGATTGTATCAAAGACAAAGTAACATAGTAAGTGGACAAGTGAATAAGTAGACGAGTGAACAAGTAGACGAGTGAACAAGTTGCTTGCGAAAAAGACAGAGTAACAAGGTAAGTGGACGAGTGAACGAGTAGACGGGTGAACGAGTTGATTGTATCAAAGACAAAGTAACATAATAAGTGGACAAGTGAACGAGTAGACAAGTAAACAAGTTGCTTGCGAAAAAGACAGAGTAACAAGGTAAGTGGAGGAGTTAGACAAGTTACTTGTAATAAAGAAGAAATTTGTTCTCATGTTACCATGTCTACTTCACAAGCAACTTGTTCACTTGTCTACTTGTCTACTTGTCAACCATATTACCATGTCTACTTCACAAGCAACTCGTTCACTTGTCTACCTGAAAAGAAATTCGAAAACAGTATTTACATTTTGACTCTCACTAAGGGGGGCAGATTAAGCTAAGTGGGCTTTCTAAGATCTCAGCTGACTTAGTCATTTTTCTCATCAGTGACTAAGTTAAGTGACTAAGATAATACACTTATATACTTCTGATTCCTACTATTGGGTTTATCAGGTATTGTCATCTCAAGAAATCCACCTTTTATCAATGGGTCAATATAGCGACTTTTAGCATTGTTACGATGTTTTAGTCCCAAATGGGTTATAATTTCAGTAAGACTTTTAGGCTGTTGGCATAAGGCAATAACCTCATTCATTACCTCTGCCGACTTAGTCACAGACTTAGTCACTTTTTCTCCATCAGTGACTAAGTTAAGTGACAAAGATGGCTGTATTGTCACCTCGAAAGCAGTTACTTTACCGACATTGAAGATGGGGTCTGGATTTCCATTCTCCCTTAGCATATTTTTAACACGCTGAATACCACGGTTAAACATATTAACATACTTCATACCACGCATAGCCTCTGCAATAATAGGATTACGATAATCATTTACCGTAGGGAAGTTTTCTGGACGAGCCTCCCCATATAAGCCTCCAGCATTGAGAATCTCTATACGATTGCTAAATTGATAAATTCTTATAGGCATATTTGATTGATAATCACGATGCATACAAGCATTCATCAGTAGCTCTCTAAGTGCGAGTTCTGGGTAGTTAAACACAATCTGTTCTCGTAGCATACTCACAGGCATTGGACGTGAAGTGACAATAGCATCTTTTACAAAACTCTCCAACTTAGGTAGTATCGAACATAGACTTCCCCGCATCTGCCTTTCGTTAAGAATTTCGCTTCCTGTATCTTCTCCTGCGAAATGCACATACTGAACATAACAGCCATGAAGAAAGAAAGAGGCATTTATCCCAAAAAGCACAATGGCTGCATTCGTAGGACAGTCATGAACTATGTCATAAAGATGGATTGCTGCCAATTGCTCTTGCAAAGAGCGTTTATCCGTCTTAAGAATATCAGCATCTATTACCTGTGGAAGATATTCATATTTTATAAACTGAGTGTCAATATCCTTTAATGATGATCCAAAACAAGGAGTGGCATCAAAAGTAGCCATATAAGATGTTCTCTTCTCCAAAAGGACTCTTTCTTCTGACTCTGTTGCAATGTCCCGACGAGGTCCTATACGAATAAAGGTACGACCACGATATCGAACTGGTGGAACCAAAGCTGGTGAGACCTCTACGACGAGTAAATCACCACCTTCAAGCTCAAACCTTTCTACTGACATAATCGGTAATGGTAAGATATTGCCATCAGAGCGAATCCCAGCTATTCGTTTCATCAAGGCATCATCAACTCTTAGTCCAGATAAAGTCCCATTGTCATAAGCACCCAAAATAAGATAACCTTTCTTTCGGGAATTTGGCAAATCGTTTGAAAAAGCACAAATAGCCTCCTGAAACTTATCCATATCACCTGTTGAACTCGTACGTTCTATTCTATAAGTCTCTGTGCTTTGCAAGAGTTCAAGAACTTCTTCTTTTATTACCATAACCTTTATTTATATTCTCATTGAACTTACCCATAGCATTCTTACTTAATGTAGGCTTTATAAATCATGATTTTCCACTTACTATACTCCAGTAAACTTTATAAAACTATCAAAAGTGGTTGTACTTATTTGAGCACCAATATAACATTATGCACTCTATGCAATCCATTTAAGTAGTTATATCCGAAGAATCATTTTTACTCTAAAAAGAATTAAATTAGAATTATCATTTCCATTTATAGAACATTCTGCCAAAAGTATTAACTACAAAATTAAGCATTTCATAATACAACTCCAAGAAAAATAGACATTATTGTGCCACAATAATACTTTTCTTATTCGTTAAGTAGTAGCAACTTTAAGATATACTTTATTTGATGACGTATAACATTAGATTAACAATTGAAAGACAGAATATTCATTTGATCAATCGAAGAAGACAGAATAATCAAGTTTTAAACAGAATAAACACATTTAGATTGAAAGAACTACAAATGACACGAATTGCAAGTTAAAGAACAGACACACTAAGACAAAATGTACACAATAAACAAATGTTTTTACAGGGGGCTCGGTGATTACTTCCCGCCTTATGGAAGGTTCACCTTTTTGTCTAATTTTTTCACAATCAATTTTTGTAAAGGGCACAAATTACGTTCGAATTAATGCCCACTTGGCTTGCAAAAGATGCCCTTTAAGGTCCTAACTAACGCCCTTTTGAAACCTTACTAAGCACCTTTAAAAACACATCATCACAACTAATTGAGAATAAAATACTTACAAAGACTCCGAAATAATACATTTTTAACCCTTTTCCCTACCCTTTCATCAACTAAAATGTAAAAGAAATTCGAATACATTTTACGAATTTTTCTAATCATTATTGTAAAGTCATAACAACTACGAATTTCACTAATTGCGCTAATGATTTTTATCCTTTGATCTTTATGATTTGAACCTTTTATCCTTTGAACTTTGAGGTTTGAACATTTTATCCTTTGAACTTTGAGGTTTGAACATTGAACTTTATGATATGTACCATTAATGAACTACGAATTTCTCTAATTGCACGAATCCTTATTGCTAAAGAATTCGTGTCATTCGCGTAATTCGTAGTGCTTTATTGGGAGTTGACGAGTGGACTGGTTTACGAGTAGACAAGTTAATTGTAGCGATAAATCACAGTTAACCGTAGTAATCATAATTATGGATTATGAATTATGAATTGTGAATTAATAAAGGATTGTGAATTTTTAAAAAAAGCCCCCGAAGTAAGGGATACTTCGGGGGCTGAGGGGAGTGCGCTACAATGAACGCACATAGGTTAAGGATTATTCGTAAGCGCCAATCTCACCAATCAAGAAACGAGGATACTCGCTTGTGTCAAAGGCTTCGAGGATTGTCAACTTAACATACTTACATGTTACTGGCGTATTGAAGACGATTGGGAATGGGGTTTCGTCATCATACTGAGTTGCTGTGGTAGCAGAACCCATCTTTATCCATGTCTTACCGTCTAAGCTGGTAGATACAGCTACCTTCTTCACACCATATCCGTAGCTTGTGTAGTTGCAGAGAATACCAACACCAGTGAGTTTCTTTGTGCTATTGAATGTCATTGTGAAGTCTGGCTCATAATAGGTATATGAGTACACATAAGTATCGTTATCACCATCATTCAACTTTGTTGCATTTGAATTATTGAGGGATGTTGACATTGTGTAGTCGGTCAGAGCAACCTGCTTGTCGGTATTGAGCGTACCAGAAGCATTGATGTTGTCGAAAGAGAAGTTGGTTGCTACTGCTACCTTCGTGCTTGTCTTTGCTGTTTCAGCACCGTCAACACTCTTGATAACAACAGATGTAACGCCGTTCTTCAACATAGCCAAGTTCTTGAGGGCATCGCCATTCACCAACTTAACGACGATTGGTTCAGATACCTGCTGACCCTTAGCGAAGGTTACAGATGTCTTGCTAAGGCTGATAGCGTCAGTGCTCATCACCTCTTCGCTACTATTTGCCTCAACACCATCAGATGTAGCAGCCAATGTTACTGTTACATCCTTCTCTGCTGGAGAAGAAAGACGAACATAGAACTTTGCGCTATCATTCGCCAAGGTAACAGCTGATGCAGACTTCTCACCAGCGAGCAACAGCTTATTGCCGTCACTGGTACCAGTATAGAGGTAAGCCTTCGCAGAGTAGTTCTCTTCTGCAGTTGGGTAGAGCGTGCTACCAACTTCTGGCTCGCTCTGACAAGATGCCAGTGTGGCAGCAACCAAAGAGGCTGCCAGCACTGACTTGAATACGTTTATTTTCATATTTGAGTTTCCTTTTGACTTATTTACCATCGATTCTTACGTTCTGCTCCCAAGTTGGAACAGCTACACACTTACCGGTGTTGCCGTGGTCTGTTGCATCCTTGAAGGTATCGCCCTGACCCTCGTTGAGCTTCCAGTATGCCTCCAAGCCGGTGCTCTTAGCATCGCAAGCGTACATGTTGTTAGTAATCTGAGCCTGTGTACGAGCCACGGTCCAGAAGCGTAACTCGCTCACCTTCACGTTTGCCTTCAGATAATCAGTGTTACCGAAGTTGATTCGGTTGCTGAGGTTAGTAGCCTTACCAGGGAGGTCCATAGAGTTATCAAGTGCACCGTTAACATAGAGGTAGAGCTTTGTACCTGTACAAACGAATGCGAGGTGATACCACTGGTTCTCATTGAAGAGCTGCTTACTGTTCATCTGCGTACCCTGTGTCTTAATCTGCAGACGGTTACCCTCGATAGGAGCATCACCGAAACGAGTATAAATCTCGCCACCATCATTACCCCATGCACCGAAGAGTGTCTGGTTGTTAAGTTCGCCAAGACCCTTACCGAGCTTGCTCATGTTCACGTTCATCTCGACAGTCCACTGTGAAAGGTCATAGGTCTGACGCATTGCGAAGTGGATGTTATGTGTAGCGTTAATGATTGGCACAGCCTGATAAACAACCTGATCGAGGATGTAAACCATTGAACTACCAGAGTTCAGGACGTCATACTTGCCATCTTTACTCTTCAGACGGAGGGCAACAGCATACTTCTGACCGCTGTCCTTCAGTGCCTGTGTCAATGGGTTAATCGTCAGTGTCACATCAGAAGAAACCGACTTACCCTTCTCAATCTTCACCTCGTTAGAAGAGAGTGAGTAGAGAGTTGCAGGCAGTGGCTTGTAAGAAGTCTCGTTACGCTGGTTGTATTCAGCGAGTGCCGTTGTGTCACTTACCACCTCGAAGGTGTAGTCCTGTGTAGCAAGGTCAGAGAGACGCACGTTCACAGAAGAAGTGACAGCCGACGTACCGATAGTAATATTCTGACTTGAGTTACCATTAGTATTGGTCTGTGCGATATACGCCTGATTAGAAAGAGGCGAATATTCAGCATTCTCACAAGAAGCCAGCAATGTCAGAGAAGCCATAGCCACGGCTCCGATGAAAAGCTTAGAAATATTGTATTTCATAATTTGAATGTCTTGATTATTGGATTGATGGATTCATAATCTGGATAGCCTTGCGCAAGAAAGGATAGTTGCCTGTCTGTCCAGATACTGTATACTCGTACTCCATGTGATAGGTTCCTACACCACCCTTACGATAGGTTACGCCATTGTAAACAGGGTTCCAGTAAGCCATACCTAAGAGAGAAGGAAGGGTTGTACCATTGTCTAAGCGGAAGCTTACACCACCCTTACCAGCATAGTTCTCAAAGTTCTCGCAGACGATGAGCTTATTAGCCACCTGCTCTGGTGTGAGATACTGCTGGAAGTGAGTAGCCTGAGCAGTAAAGCGACTGTTCAAATCACTGTTACCAGAAGAGTTATAAGCCTGAAGGATGAAGTAATTGAAGTATTCGCCATACTGAGCAGCCATAGCGTCAGGCTCACCATCGATAACGAACATCTTATCAGTACCAGACTTAGGACCGATGCGCTTGCCCATAGTCTTTACGAAAGCCTCCATCACCTTAGCGTTCTGCCAAAGCTCCTTATCGGTCTGGAAAGGCTGAGCATATGAAGGTTCAGCATCGAGGTCGAAGCCATCATAACCATACTTAGCGATAGTGTCGCAGATAGCATTTGCATACTTCTCAGTAGCTGCAATCTGTGAAGCCTCATCGTTGCCCCATCCCCAGAACTTATGACGCCACTCTTTCCATGTGAGGGTAGAGTCAGTATTGGTTGGAGTAATCTGGTCACCAATGTCAAATACAAGGCAACTGATGAGCACCTTTGTACCCTTTGTCTTCTGAACAAAGCGGAGATCCTTCAGCATAGCCGCTGTTGGATTCTTCCAGTTTCCCCAAAGAGAAACGAAGTCAGTACTGTCAGGAAGACCTGCCAAAGAGTTCTCATGTGTAACACCAGTACCCGTCCAGTTACCGAACCAACCGAAAGCTACAGAGTGGTCAGTCTTCTTATAGTCGCGAAGTTGAGCATAGTAAGCCTCAGACTTATTTGTGTGAGTAAGGTCAGCTCCGTCCTTTGCCTCTGTCTCAGTCCAGTCGCTGCAGGCTGTGAAAGCCGTTACAGCGCAGGCTGAAAGCAAGAATATCTTTATTAAATTCTTCATTTTTTATCGAATGTTTATTGTATGATAGATATCGTTTAACGCTGCCACCACATCTTGGTTGCATAGTCGTCATTACCCTTTAACAGCTGTACAGCCTTAATATAGTTTGCCTTGTTATTGGTAGCCTCATCAATATCAAATGGGATACGGTTAGCAACCTGGATGCTATAATCTGTTGACTGTGCCAGAGGGAACACCTTTGGATAGCCTGTACGACGGATTTCACTCCAGCCTTCCTGTCCGTTAGGGAACATTGCAATCCACTTCTGAGTAATCAGACGCTCCATCTTCTGCTCGTCAGTAGCTGAGTCGTCCCACTTGATAGTGATATTGCTGACAGCACTAACATCTCCACCGTACTCGCTGATTGGGTCAACATAATTCTTCTCGGTTGATGTATTATCTGCCAAGTAGGCTGTTGCAGAACCTGCACCCCACTGCTCGAAGGAGAGTTTCACACCTTCTTCATAGAGGTCCTTAGCGCTTCCGCCCATATTACTCCAGCCTGCCAACGCTCCTTCTGCACGACAGAAAGCCATCTCAGAAGCCGTGAGCCATACGCCCTTGCTGTCTATCTTGATGTTTGCAGCTGAGTAAGCCTTACCTGCTGTGGTCTTATTACCAATCTTCGCAGCGGCACGACAACCGATTACTGGACGAATACCGCCCTCCACTGGGGTAAAGAACTTCGTCAGACGTGGGTCGTTGTAACCTGTGAGGAAGCTCTCAAGGTCGGCACAAGCACGGCTATCACCCCACTCTACAGATGTCTTATACTGTCCGTTTGGTGTATAAGCAATAGCGCAGTTGTCGTCATTGCTTGTGATGACACCGTCCTGTACAGCCTGTTCGCCCAACTGCTTTGCCAATGTTGGCTCAACATAACGGATGCGGATCGCAATACGAAGCTTCAAAGAGTTCGCATACTTCAACCATTTAGCCATCTTACCCTGATAAACCTTGTCTAACTCTTCAGCAATAGTAACATTAGGGTTAGAAGCAACCAATGGTTTGATGACGTCTGTAGCCTTGTTGAGGTCAGCGATAATGCTCTTGTAAACATCCTCTTGAGAAGAGTAAGCATTACCGTCAGTAGCATCAGCACCGATAGGAAGTGGTCCGTACATATCTGTAAGACGCATGAACGACTGTGCACGGAGAATCAATGCCCAAGCATAAACTGGTCCTTCGCCCTTTGTCACATTGTCAATTGCCTTGAAAGCAGACACCGTCTTTGTCATAGAATCCTTAAACGGATAGCGTACCCAACCATTAGGCGCATTGAGACGAGCAAAGTTCTTCTCAGCGAAACCATTGTTAGCATAGGTCATGTAACGACCCAAGTAGTTACCGATAAGGTCTTGGTTCATCTGGTAAGCATTCTCCTGCTCAGGGAAAGCCTCGTTCTCCATCTGTACGAGGAAAGAAGAGGTTTGATAGTTGTCGCGCGACAAGTCTTCGAGAGAAGCACCCGTTCCAGGACGGTTTGCCTCTTGGAATCCGTCTGTACAAGACGACATTGAGCATAGCAGCACACTTGCGAATGTACAAGCTGTGACCGCCTTATATATATTAATCTTTTTCATTTATATTTCGATTAAATGAGTGGTTAAATGTTTAGAATTTCAGCTTCACGTTGAAACCAAGTGTGCGAAGGCTTGGCTGCATGAGATAGTCGAAGCCCTGATAGTAGGTACCTGTTGATGCTGTTGCCTCTGGATCGAATGGTGCCTTGTTGTAAAGCATGAGGAGGTTGTTAGCTGTCAAACCGAGTGTCAGCTCCATACCGCCCAACATTCGACGTGGGAAGGTGTAAGCGAGGTGTGCCTCCTGGATACGTGCGTTGGTTGCACTGTAGATATACTCTGACCAGATTGGGTTCTCACCACCTACTACAGCATAGTAGTTTTCTGCTGATACCAATCCATTGTTTACTGCGATACCGCCCTTGTCGCGTGCATCAGCAGATGCCTTTGATACACCGTAAGCATCCATCAACGCCTGTGTCTGTGACATTACGATACCACCGAAACGTGCGGTAACAACGAATCCGAAGTTAAAGCCCTTCCAAGAGAAGTCGTTAGAGAAACCAATGTTACCCTTTGGAAGTACTGAACCACGATAAGATGGGTTGGTAAGGTTCACCTGTGATACGTTACCATCCTTGATAGCAATATTGCCTTCTGCATCACGCTTGAAGTCACTGGTCATATAGAGGTCGCCCATCGTACCGCCCTTCTTAAGGATGATGTTAGCACCATTCAGACCACCTTGGTTGATAACCTCGTTAGGATCGTCGAGCAACTCAACAATCTTGTTGCGGTTAGCACTGTAAGTGAAGTTAGTGTTCCATGCGAAGTTGCCCCATGTATGGCTGTAACCCAATGCAAGCTCAATACCGCGGTTTCTTACGTTACCGGTCTGTACATACTCAGAAGAGAATCCCTGACTACCTGTGATAGGACGAAGGAAGGTCTGGTTGCGGGTGTTAGACTGATAGACTGTAACATCCAAAGTAAGTGCATTATTGAAGAAACGTGATGTCAAACCTGCCTCCCAAGAGTTCGTACGCTCTGGACGGAAGTTTGATGGGAACTTATAAGTTACGGTGCTATAAGTACCTGACGCTGGGTTATACTGATAACGCCATGGTGAGGTGATGTTTGGAGAGATAGCCGAACCTACTGATGCCCATGAACCACGCACCTTCATGTAGCTAATCCATGATGGAAGTGTTGCCATCTGAGAGATAACTGCTGACATACCCACTGATGGATAGAAGAAGGATACATTGTCAGTACCGTCCAAAGCTGAATCCCAATCGTTACGACCTGTTACAGTCATAAACAGCATACTGCGCCAGCCCAACTCTACGTTAGCGAAGAGTGAGTTAATCTTGTGTGCATGGTCTGTGAAGATTGGACGGTTGTCAGCGGTTGCTGCACCGTAATCGATAGCGTTTGGAGTGAACAAGTTAGAAGGTGCCTTCAAACCGCCTTGGAAACCTGTTACGTTATACTTGTTACGTGTGAACGAACCACCGAGGTTGGCTGATACTGAGAAGTCGTTCAATGTCTTGTTGATATTGAACATCAAGTCGCCATAGAGTGAACGGTCATTCACCTTGTCATATCCATAGAAACCATACTTTGAGTGAGCAAAGAGGTTGGTTGTTGAAGCGTAACGCTTGTCTTCCTGCTTTGTACCTGCATCGTCCCAACGCAAACGACCCACAACGTCCATCCAGTCGAAAATCTTATACTTAAGACTTGCACTGATCATGTAACGGCTGCGGTTGTTTGAACGAACCATACGGTTGGCTACCCAGTATGGGTTCTGCATACTCAACGCATCACCGAAGTTCCAGTTCTGAACATTGATACCTCTTGTCACATCGTAAAGCTCGTATGTACGAACAGCGTCGAAGCTCTCACCACGTGGGAAGAGATAAACAGCGGTCAATGGGTTGAAGTACTGACCCTGAGCTGTCAAGTTCTTATCATGCTCCTTGATGTAATTGAAGTTGAAGTCGAAGGTCATCTTGTCGTGCAAGAACGTTGTTGTATTGCGGAACGCAAAGTTATAACGGTCGTAGCTGTTATTAGGAATGATACCCTTTGCATTCGTCGTACCTACTGAGATGTAGGTCTGGTTCTTGTCAGTACCTGCGGTCAGAGCTACGTTGTTCTGAACGTTCGTACCTGTATTGAAGAAGTCCTTTGGCTCATAGTTACCATAGACTGATGGAGTCTTTGCGCCCCATGACTTCACGTCGCCTGCACGGTTTACGTAAGAGTTCTGGAACTCTGGCATGATGAATGGGTTAGCAAACTGTGTACTGTTACTTACAGTCACACTTACCTTACCCTCCTTACCCTTCTTCGTGGTAATCATGATGACACCCTGCGCAGCAGCTGAACCGTAGAGGGCAGCAGCAGCAGGACCACTGAGGACGCTGATTGACTCGATATCCTCTGGGTTGATATCGGCAATACCTTCTGAACCCGGCTGTGAACTGAACGCACCACCTGAAATCTCACCCTGACTGGTGTTGTTGATTGGCACACCGTCGATTACATACAAAGCCTGATTGCTACGGGTAATTGACTTAGGACCACGCATCACAACGCGAGCTGCACCACCCATACCAGCAGAAGAAGCATTGATGTTCACACCGGCTACCTTACCAGAGAGTGAATTCATGAAGTTAGGGTTCTTAACCGTTGTAAGGTTCTCGCCGCCTACCTTCTGAACGTTATAGCTCAACGCCTTCTCTGAACGCTTGATACCCAAAGCAGTTACCACAACTTCCTCAATCTGATGAGCCTCAGCCTTCAAAGTGATGTTCAATGGGGCATCACCGCTAACCTTCACCTCCTCAGTGTTCATACCGATATAGCTGACAATAAGCGTAGCACCCTTATGTGTCATAATCTCAAACTTACCATCGAGGTCGGTGGTCGTACCATGCTGCGAATCCTTTACGCGGATAGTAGCACCGATAACTGGGTCGCCAGCATTGTCTACGATAGTTCCGGTAACCTTCACGTCACCACTTGATTGCTGTGTTCCCAATACCTTTGCGGTATTTGCCTTAGTTGCAGCAACGACTACGTTCTTGCCAAAGTTGTCAGCCGAAGTGACATGACTGCTGGCAAAAGCGGTCAAAGAGCAGCAAGATAGGAAAACACTTACTGGTAGAATCTTTCCTTTTCTCATTAGTTATTTTATATTTGATAATAATCTTATTCTGACTTAGGTCTGCCCAGAAACAGATGTGGGGCAGCCTTATATATATAATAGGTGTGTCCTATATGAAATGTAGGTCTCTATATTAAAAATGTAGGTCCCTATATCAAATAGATGTTCAAAAGTTATCCATGCTTTCTCACATTCCCATCCGTTTTTTTGTAGGTTCTTAATACAAAGATAACATATTACACGCAAACAATACTTATCATATATCAAGTATTTAACAAAAATAAACACAAAAAGACTGCTTTTTATAAAATTCATAATTGATAATTCAGAATTCATAATTATGATTACTACTATAATTCAGAATTCAGAATTCATAATCCATAATTATGATTACCGATGTTAGCTGTGGTTTATCGCTGCAAGTAACTTGTTCACTTGTCTACTCGTTCACTTGTCTACTCGTTCACTTGTCTACTTGTTAACTCGTCAACATGGAACTACGAATTTCTCTAATTGTGCGAATCCTTATTGCTAAATAATTCGTGTCATTCGAGAAATTCGTAGTTCAAAGTATTTTAATTTTAAAGAACCATATTTATCCGTTAGGCACTCCCCTCCTTTGGAGGGGTTGGGGGAGGTTTTCTTTACATTTCGATTGTGGAAAAGTAAGTGAAAGGGGGTAAAAACAAGCTATTTCTGCACCCTTGTAAGTCTTTTGCTGTCAAGAAGTTGCAAAAACAGATTTCAAAAGGTGCTTAATAAGACTTCAAAAGGGCGTTAGTAAGCGCCTTAAAGGGCACCTTTTGCAAGCCAAAAAGCCGTTAATTCGGACGCTATTTGTGCCCGACTGACTTGACGACTGTGAAAATCTTTGACAGACAGAATGAGATAAGAAGACAGAATGACATAGAGACATATACTTCAATGACATATTTTAGAACGAAGACAGAATCGACAAGACTACGAATTACGCGAATGACACGAATCATTATCGCAAACATTATTCGAGAAATTCGTGTAATTCGTAGTTCATATCATAAAGTTCAAAGTTCAATGCTCAAAGTTCAAAGTTAATAGTCACTCTGTCTTTTTTTTATGTGGATTTATTGTTTCTTTCGAAATTTATGTTTAACTTTGCAAACGGATTTAATTATATCCATTTTGATATATTTGATATTTGGATAACAAAAGAGAAACTACATCAAGATTTATTAAGATACAAGTTGTTAAAGAATCTACTTTGTAGACATTAACAGCCTTGTTCAAAACTGATTTGAAGTCTTGATTTGCACCTATTAAATTAAATATTTGACGATTATGAAGAGAAGTTATGAGCGTCCCACATGTGGGATTGTTAAGACTATGGTAGAGATGTCACTACTTGCAGGAAGTGATAACGGGGTAACTAAGAATGATCCGAATCATGGTGGAGAGGACAATCTCTCTAAGTCAAATCCTTTTGGCGATGACGAGAATTCTGGAGTGAAAGGATGGGAAGATTAAAACTAAAGAAATTAAACGTAAAATGAAAAAACAGAGTTTACAATTCCTTTATGGCGCAATTGCTATGATGGGACTTGCAGCCTGCAGCGATACAAACGATGTGGCAGGTGATGTTACACAGCAAGAGGGTTATGTCACAACAATTCAGGTAACAGCAGGTAATGCAGCACAAGCTGGAACACGCGCACTCACCCCTGATGCTAATAACAATATTGTGTCAGAGTGGAAAAGCGGTGATAAGATGTTTATCTATGACATCGCTGATAATGATAACAGTAACGAAGCTAACTATAGCTTAGTGACAATGGCAGCAAACAGCAGCAACAAGCAGAAAGCAGACTTCACAGGTACGGTTAAAACCTTAAGCCCTATGAAGGCTACGGACGACCTTGCTTTCTTCTATCCTGGTACAGCTGTTGAGGGTGAGAAAACAGTTGAACAGGTAAATCCAAAAGTTGAAAAAGAAACAGGTAAAGGTGGCGTTAATCTACAATATCATACTTCAGAGAACCCAAGTACAAATAAGAAGTACGGCATCCGCAGTACTGTTTCTCTTGATATGAAGAAGCAGGATGGTACATTACCAACTATCGACCAGAAGTTTGATTACAACTGGGGTATAGCTAAGCCTGTAGAAATAAAGAATAACAACGGACAGAAAGTTGCTAAGACAGAGGTGACACTGAATCGCAAGGTGACTATCTGGGGAATGAAGTTCAAAATAGTTAACGGTCCAAGTAGTACTGGTTTTATTGAGGCTATTGATAGTGTAAAGATCAATGGTCTTCGTTCTTATGACGTGCTTAACCTCAAGGATGGCACCTTTGTTGGTACAGATGATGAAAAGGAATATATGATTACTGTAGCTAACAAAGACAAGTCTAAGATTCAGTTGCAAAACGATTACGTGTGGGTGGCTTTCTTGGCAGAACCACCAAAATCAGGTCAAACTGTAGCGACAGATTTTACTATAACGGTTTACACAAAATATGGTATCTATACCAAGACTGCTAAAAAGAAATTTGAGACTGGTTATGATTACCGCTCAAACATTACTGTTGAGAAGGTTACTCCTCAGCCATACGTTACTGTAAACAATGTGAAGTGGGCTACAGGTAACTTCATACACTATAAGCAGGGTTCAGATGAATACTGGGGTATTGCGCCTGCACAGTGGTGGATTAGTAACTATGGTGATAATCCATCAGTTGCCAACAGAGTGGATAACAAAGATATCAAATTTGGTGCTTTAGGTTCACAATTTTGGTATGTAGGCGACCATAGTGGTCGTTACACTCAGACTACCGATGACTTAGACCTCTTCAGATGGGGAGATATTGAGGGTGCATTGACTCTTAATAAAACTTATGGATTTCTTGATTCACCTTTTGGATTAGTTATGAATGGTGACTATTTTACACAAAGGGACCTCCCTAATTTTCATAAAACAACAGATAGGAATCGAGCTAAGTACGGTGATATTGTCAGATATTGGACAGATTTAGGAACAAACAATTATCACTATGAATATCCAACAGAAGCACAGCTCAAGGATTTGATGAATAAGACCAAGACGAAGATACCAGCTTATTGTTATACTGATAAAGGTAATAAGGTTTATGGTATTTATTACAGCGATGTTGTCTTGACAGGTCAAAAAAGCAAATTCCCAACAGGTAAGAAACTATGGAAATATCAGGACGTAACAGGTCTTGTACTTGCCAATCAAGGTTTGTTCTTGCCTATTACAGGACACCGTGAGGACAATACAGCAACTGTAGTATACCGCAACCTTGGTGAAGGTAGCGAATTCTATGGATTATATTTATCTTCTCACGCTACAGCTGCAACAACGACTACAGGATTGAAGTTTGGTTCATTCGCTTATGCTTATAGTTTACCACAGAAGCAACAGGGTTGTCCAATCCGTCCAATCTATGTTGGTCCAGCCATTACAGGCACACCACCAGTTACTGATGCAGCCAACTTTGCACCATTTAGCAGAATCATTGATGCTAACGGTCGTAAGTACTAAACGGCTAAGAGAATAGATTTTTATTAGATACATTAAATCTGCTTATCCTCAATTGAGGGTAAGCAGATTTTTTATAGATAAACCCTTAACTTTTAATGCGGCTCACCTGTCTTGTTCCTCCGAATCAGATTAGTGGTCATTTCGTTAGTTTTATTTAATGAAAAAATTTTTGGTATTGAACATATACTGCACTTTAGGGTTTTACCTTTGCAGCAACCTCACGAAACAGTCTTCTCCCCAGTAGGCTGTTTCCATAGGGGGACGATGCGAATGCCACCCGACGACTTCTCCTACTGACCTACACTGCGTCACGAATAAAGAAGGTGGTAGATGATTAAAACCATTATTCTATAACAAAAAAAACACTAAGAACAATGATGAAGAAAGTTAACATAGTAATGAAGGCTGCCCACCTCTGGACTCAAGAGGAGGAAGACCGACTGACGACAAGGATTGTTGATAACTTCTGCGACCTAATCAACAGAAGCGAGGAGGAAGGATTGTATTGGACTGGCTTGAAGTGTGACCTCATCGACTTGGCTCACATGGTTTGGGAGACAGGACGACTAATGGATAAATGCGGTAGGCCAATGGACTTCCAAACCATCGTACATCATATCTGTAGGGTGCTTCATGTGCGCGAACCCTGTAACCCCTCATCGGTTATCTCATCAGTTCGTGCCCGAAAGAATGTAAGGGTCGGTCCGCTCCGAGAACGCTACTTGCAACTGACCAGTAAGGCAAATATACAGGACCCGATGAGGTTGGAGATAAGGAAAAGAAAAGCCTCACCCACCTACCCAACTGGCCCCACCCCCTTGCCCCTCCCCCATAGGGAGGGGAGTAGAATGTAAAGAGGGCAACTGGCCCCTCCCCCGACCCCTCCCCCATAGGGAGGGGAGTAATCAGCGAGATACCCCTTTTGGTTAGGGAGAACTTTTAGTCATTCTTTAGCAAATTGTTGCCAGCACTCCCCCTCTCCTTTCGGAGAGGGGGCTGGGGGGTGAGGCTTTTGTGTGGGTGGGGCTATTGTACATGCCCTGTTCTCTTCAATACGCCCCATGTCTGTAGCTCACCCTTTATCGCCTTGAGGTAACTCTTGAAGAGGACGTAATACATTATCCACCGATAGAAGAATCGTTGAGGGATGACCCACAGAAGAACCCACAGACGCTCGCCCTCGAAGATATAAGCCATGATAGACACACTGGCATCAATCATAAGGAAGATGAGGTAATAGAAGAATATCTGAAGGGCATTACCCGTAAAGAGTCCGATGAGCATCAGCACGTCAGCCAATGGTGAGAAGGTAGGGATGATATACTGGAAGATAAGCATATTAGGCATAGCCCATAGACCAAAACCTT